>JAABUN010000709.1_pt1 | contig 82737 bp, 70 predicted proteins | sample 5559311 | NCBI WGS metagenome assembly JAABUN01 (sample SAMN10711877, study PRJNA513370) | rock metagenome | isolation source: Antarctica rocks | place: Antarctica: Victoria Land, Siegfried Peak sud
GACTGGCCGATCCTGACCAACTACGGCTGTCACCCGCCCGCCAAGTTCGTGCACGGCGCCGGCGACCGCGTGGGGCATGCCCTCAACTCCGCGGTCTCCCCTGGTGTGGTCATCAGCGGGGCAACGGTCAGCGACTCGGTGCTCTCTCCCCAGGTGCGGGTGCACAGCTTCAGCACCGTCTCCGGGTCGGTGCTGCTCGACGGGGTCGACGTCGCGCGCGGCTGCACGATCAACCGGGCCATCATCGACAAGTACGTCGCGGTGCCGGAGGGGACCTCGATCGGGGTGGATCACGACCACGACCGAGCGCGCGGCTTCACGGTGACCGAGTCCGGGCTGGTCGTCGTCGGCAAGGGGACGATCATCGAGGGGGGCAGCACCGCCTAGAGTTCTCCCCATGCCATCCGCCGACACCGCCCCGCGCGGGGCGACCCATCCAGGTGGCCGGACCCTGCTGGTCATCGGTGGGGCGGAGGACAAGCGCCGGCGGGTGCTGGTGCTCAAACGGTTCGTGACCCTTGCCGGTCGCCGCCAGTCGCGCATCGTGGTCATCCCCACCGCATCCTCGATGCCGGAGGAGGCCGTTGAGGTCTACCGCTCGGTCTTCTCCCGGTTGCACGCCGACGACGTCACCGCGGTGCACCCGAGCTCCCGGCAGCAGGCCGGTGCCCCCGATCTGGTGGCCGCGGTCGATCGGTCTACCGGGGTCTTCATCACCGGAGGCAACCAGCTCAAGCTGGCACAGCTGATCGTCGGGACCCCCCTGGCCGAGGCGATCCGGCGGGCCTACGAGCGCGGCGCGGTGGTCGCAGGGACCTCGGCCGGAGCGTCAGTGTTGAGCCAGTTCATGATCTCCCTCGGCGACGAGGGCGTCACTCCTCGCCAGCGTGCTGGTCAGCTGACCGCCGGTCTGGGCCTGCTGCCGGGAGTGATCCTGGACCAGCACTTCGCCCAGCGCACGCGCTATGCCCGGCTGCTGTCGCTGGTCGCGGGCTCACCGAGCCTGCTGGGCGTGGGCGTCGATGAGGACACCGCCGCCGAGATCGCCGACGAGCAGACACTGCGGGTGGTCGGCAGCGGCGCGGTCTACGTCGTCGACGGGCGGTCCGCGGTCAGCGACGCCCACGAGGCGCGGCGGGACGCACCGCTGATGGTCTCGGGTGCTGTCGTGCACTCGCTGCCGTTGGGCGCGGTCTTCGACCTTCGCGAGGTCGCCCTGCTCGACTTCGAGGAGCACTACGCCGAGGTGGCCGTCGTCACCTCACCCACCGACGTGCACGAGACCGCCAACGCCGCCGCCGCGTTGCGTCGCTGAGAGGAGCAGGAAGTGGACGACCCCACCGTCGCGCCCGTCGCGCCGGAGCTGCGCATCGTGGAGTCCCGGGTCTACCGCGGCCCCAACGTGTGGAACTACGACAAGGCCATCCATCTGGTCGTTGACCTCGGGGTGCTGGAGCACTACCCCTCGCACACGGTGCCCGGCTTCACCGACCAGCTGCTGGAGTGGCTGCCCGGGCTGCAGGGCCACACGTGCTCGCGAGGACGCGCTGGAGGCTTCGTCGAGCGGTTGCGCGAGGGCACCTGGATGGGTCACATCGCCGAGCACCTCGCGCTGGCGCTGCAGGCCGAGGCCGGGCACGACCTGCGCCGCGGCAAGACCAGGGCGGTCCCCGGGCAGCCCGGGCACTACAACGTGATCTACGGCTTCATCGACGAGCGGGTGGGGCTGGCCGCGGGGCACCTGGCCGTGCGCCTGGTCAACGCAGCGATCGAGCAGAGCGGGTTCGACTTCGGGGCGGAGCGAGACGACTTCCTGCGGCTCGCCGAGCGGACAGCGTTCGGCCCCTCGACGGCGGCGATCATCGAGGAGGCGGCCAGCCGCGACATCCCGTGGCTGCGGCTCAACACCGCCTCGTTGGTGCAGCTCGGCCAAGGGGTCCACGCGCAGCGGATCCGAGCGACCATGACCTCACGGACCAGTGCGCTGGCCGTCGACATCGCCAGCGACAAGGCGCTGACCAACACGCTGCTGTCCTCGGCGGGCCTGCCCGTGCCGGCCAGCGCCACGGTGCGCACCGAGGACGACGCCGCCGCAGTGGCCAAGCGCATCGGGTTCCCGGTGGTCGTCAAGCCGCTGGACGGCAACCACGGCCGGGGCGTGGGCATCGACCTGCGCGACGAGGCCGCGGTCCGGGCGCACTGGCCGCACGCAGATGAGCAGTCGCGTCGCGGAATCATGGTGGTGGAGTCCTTCATCACCGGCAACGACTACCGCTGCCTGATCGTCGGCGGCCGGATGCAGGCGGTCGCCGAGCGGGTGCCGGCGCACGTCATCGGCGACGGTCGACATACCGTCGAGGAGCTCGTACAGACCACGAACGCCGACCCGCGGCGCGGGGTGGGCCACGAGAAGGTGCTCACTCGGATCGTCGTCACCGAGGGGTCGGTCGAGCTGGTCCGTGCGCAGGGCTACGATCTGGACTCCGTGCCGCCCGAGGGCGAGATGGTCAAGCTGGCACTCACCGGCAACATGTCGACCGGGGGGATCTCGGTCGACCGCACCTTTGATGCGCACCCGGAGAATGTCGAGATCGCCGAGGAGGCAGCCCGACTGATCGGGCTGGACGTCGCCGGCATCGACTTCATCTGCCCTGACATCTGCGCACCGGTGCGCGAGACCGGCGGCGCGATCTGCGAGGTCAACGCCGCTCCTGGCTTCCGGATGCACACGCATCCGACCGTCGGCGAGCCGCAGTACATCGCCAAGCCGGTGGTGGACCTGCTCTTCCCGCCCGGCGCACCCTCCCGAGTGCCGATCGTCGCCGTCACGGGTACGAACGGCAAGACCACGACCTCGCGGATGATCGCGCACATCATGAAGGGGCTGGGCCGCCAGGTCGGGATGACCTCGACCGACGGGATCGTCATCGACGAGCGCCTGGTCAAGCGCGCCGATGCCTCAGGCCCCAAGTCGGCCCGGATGGTGCTGCAGAACCCGCGCGTCGACTTCGCCGTCATGGAAGTGGCCCGCGGTGGCATCCTGCGCGAGGGGCTGGGCTATGACCGCAACCACGTCGCCGTCGTCACCAACGTGGCTGCCGACCACCTCGGGATGCGGGGCATCGATACCCTCGAGCAGCTCGCTGCGGTCAAGCGGGTCGTGGTGGAGGCGGTGCCCCGCGGGGGGTTCGCGGTGCTCAACGCCGACGACCCGCACGTCCGTGAGATGCGCCGGCACTGCAGCGGTGACGTCGTCTGGTTCTCCATGCAGGGGCCGGACTCCCCCGAGCGGGCGTTCATCGAGGCCCGGCTGCGCCGCGGCGGTCGCGCGGTGGTGCTCGAGCCCAGCGACCGCGGCGAGATGATCGTCATCCGTCATGGACGGCGCAGTATGCAGCTCGCCTGGACCCACCTACTGCCCAGCACGTTCGGCGGGGCGGCCCGGTTCAACGTCGCCAACGCCATGGCGGCTGCCGGCGCAGCGTTCGCGGTCGACGCCCCACTGCACGACATACGCCAGGGTCTGCGCACCTTCACCACCTCCTACTACCTGTCCCCCGGGCGGCTCAACATGCTCGACGTCAAGGGTGTCAGCGTGGTGGTCGACTACTGCCACAACCCGGCCGGTATGCGAGCGCTCGGGGAGTTCGTGGAGAACTTGTCGCAGCAGCGGGCGCACCAGTCGCGGCAGGAGGCGAGCACGCGGATCGGCGTTATCGGCGCGGCGGGCGACCGGCGCGACGAGGACATCCGCGAGCTGGGCGAGGTCGCGGCGCAGTTCTTCGACGTGCTGGTGGTGCGTGAGGACGACAACCGCAGGGGCCGCGCGGTCGGTGCTGCTGCCGAGCTGGTTGCCGAAGGCATCCGAGAGCGCATCGGCGAGGAAGGTGTGCGGACCCGGTCGGTCCGCGTGGTGCCCGAGGAGACCGACGCCGTCCGGGAGGCGATGGTGCTGGCCAACCCCGGTGACCTGGTCATCCTGTGCGTTGACCAGCATGCTCGGGTGTTGGCTGAGCTGGAGGAGCTGGGCCAGTCCGCATACGCGGGGTCTCGCTCCGATGAGCTGCGCGCCGGTGACCCGGACCTGGATCCCGTCGAGCTGCACGAGGCCGCCGAGGTCTCTGGGCAGGAGTCGCGCACCGACTACACCGAGCTCGAGCCCGCCTCAGCCCCCTGACCACCGCACCCTCTCCCCCCCACACCCTCTCCCCCCCACACCCTCTCCCCCCACACCCTCTCCCCCCACACCCTCTCCCCCCACACCCTCTCCCCTGACCACCGCACCCTCTCACCCCGCGCTCACCGCCCCTCCCCCGATCACAGCGAGCGTTTCGTCAAACCTGCACAATTTTACGCTTCCTGCACCTTTGCCGCGGACGGGGCGATTGTTCAGGTTTGACGAAACGTGCGTGCCTGTGGACGAGCCCAGCCGCGGTCGGGCCACAGGCGTCAGGCTGCAGAGATGAGCAAGGGTCAGGGAGTCCAGCAGGCGCTCAGTGAGCTCTGCGGCATAGCCACGTGGGCCGAGTTGACCGAGCGTTGCGGGGCTCGCCGAGTCCAGCGCGCCGTCACCGAGGGGCGCATCACCAAGCGGTCGCGAGGACGCTACGTCGCCGTCGAGACCGGTGCGCACCTCGCCACGTCACACGAAATGACCGCGACCCTTTCCCACCTCAGTGCGGCGCTCGAGCACGGGTGGAAGGTCAAGACCGTGCCCGAGCGCGCACACCTCACGGTGCACCGCGCCCGACATCTCCGGCCCGAGGACCGACGCTCAGTCGCGGCGCACTGGCGCGACCTGCCGTCGAGCACCGTCGAACGAGGGGTGACCCTGCCCCTGCAAACCGTGCTCGACTGCGCTCGCGACCTTCCCTTTGACGAGGCGCTGGCCGTGGCGGACTCGGCGCTGCGCGAGCGCGACGTCACCTCCTGCGAGCTCAAGGAAGCGGTGGGGTCGCTGCGTGGACCGGGCTCCCTCTCGGCGCGCCGGGTGGCTCGACACGCCTCCGACAAGCCGGCCAACCCCTTCGAGTCCGTGCTGCGCGCCATTGCACTCGACATACCTGAGCTGGTGGGCGTGGTGCCCCAGCTGCAGATCTGGGACAGCGGACTCTGGGCCACTGTCGATCTCGCCGAGCCGCACCTCAAGCTCGTGCTCGAGGCCGACAGCTGGAGCGAACACGGCGACCGCAAGGCCTTCCGCAAGGACTGCCGACGGTATGACGACCTGGTCGCCTGGGGGTGGAGCGTCTTTCGATTCACCTGGGAGGAGGTCATGTTCCAGCCCGAGTACGTCACCTGGTGCCTGGTCTCATGGCTCTCGAGTCGGCGTGTAGGCAAGGTCGCGCCGCCTCCTCCTCCCCTAGCCCGCTTCCGTTGAGCAGTACCTCTTTCCTTCGAGCTCAAGGAAGCGTCGAAGCGTGTGACGTCAAACCTGAACAACTTGGGTCGACCTGCGCCTTTACCGTCGAGGATGGTGATTGTGCAGGTTTGACCGAACATTCGGTAACGCAGGCGTGAGGAGCTAGGTGCCCAGCTCTTGGGCTTGGTTGATCAGGAGGGGACGGTATGCAGCGTCCTCCGTGCCGGTGGCGTGCGTCATCACGAAGTCGGCCAGCTCGGAGACACCCGCGGTCGCATCGCCCTCGTCGGAGCGCAGCAGGGCGCGGAGCACCGCGACGGTGGCGCTGTCCGGGCGCTGTGCCGCCAGCTCGGCGAGCAGCTGTAAGGCCTCGGCCCGCTCACCCAGCCCGCGCAGGCACGAGGCGAGGCCGATCTGCGCGCGGAACCGGTGTGGCTCCCGCAGCCCGGAGCCCAGGGCCTCCCGGTAGTGCTGGGCAGCGCCCCGCTCGTCACCGTCCACATTCAGCGCACACGCCAGCTCGAAGACCAACCGCGGGTCGCTGGGAGAAGCCTCGACCAGGTCTCGAGCCGCAGCCACCCGCTCGGTGCCCTGCTGCCGGCCCACCGCCGCCAGGACCGACTCGAGCTCGTGCTCCCCCCGGGCGGCGATGACCTTGCGTCGCACCTGGCGCGCGGAGTCTGGGGTGCCGCCGTGCTGCTCCAGCCACTGCACGACGGCCAGTCGCTGTGCATGGCACATCAGCGCCACCACGTCGCCCCCGGCCAGCTGCTCGACCAGGTCGGCCAGCCCCTCGACCTCGGTGCCTGAGGAGCCGCTGGCCACCATGCCCACGGCGGCCAGTCCCTGCACGAACTGCGCCTCCAGGCTCTCGAGGGTGCGACCGCGCAGGTAGTGACCCTTGTGGATGATCTGCACCCGGTCGGCTCGGCGTCCGGCGATCTCACCGAGGCCGAACAGGATCTCATCGGTCCGGTCCCCGACACCGCCGAGTCCCAGGTGCACCCGTGACCCTGGTAGCCGCAGCCCTTCGGCGACGGTGAGCAGCGCGTCCAACCCGGCCTCGTTGTGCGCGATGTCGACGATCACGGTGCCGGCTCCGCCATCGGGCAGCGGCAGCGTCCACACGTTCATCCGGCCAGGGTTGTGCGCCAGGTCGGGCGCAAAGGTGCGAAGGCCCTCCACCACGGCGGCGGTCGGGAGCCCGACCCCCAAGCCGGCGGCGGCGGCAGCCAGGGCGTTGGCGATGTTGTGCTCGCTCAGCCCGGACAGGGTCATCGGCACGTCGCGGACCCGCACCAACCGCTCCGGGTCTGCATCGCGGCGCAGCATCACCAATTCGCCGTCGAGCACGGTCAGACCCCGCCCCCCGGCATCCAGTGCCTCCCGCAGGGCTGGAGCGTCCGGGTCCAGGCTGAACATCCAGATCCGGCCGCTGGCCTGGGCGGCCATCGCCCGCACCCGGGGGTCGTCGCCGTTGAGCACGACCCAGCCTTGCTTCTTGGTGACCTTGGTGATGATGGCCTTTACCTCGGCCAGCTGGTCGACCGTGTCGACACCGTGCAGACCGAGGTGGTCCGCGGTGACGTTGGTGACCACGCTGACGTCGTTGTGCACCACCCCCATCCCCTTGAGCAGCAGGCCGCCGCGCGCGGTCTCCAGAATGCCCAGCTGCACCCCCGGTGCGGTGAGCACGTGACGGGCTCCCGACGGGCCGGAGTAGTCGCCGTCGACGATGCGCTCCCCCTCGATGAACACCCCCTCCGTGGAGCTCCACCCGGTGCGCCGGCCGGCGATCATCCCCATGTGTGCCAAGAGCCGCGTCGTCGAGGTCTTGCCGTTGGTGCCGGTGACCGAGACGACGGGTATGCGGGGACGCAGCTGGGCGGCTGGCTCGCCCCGCTCGGCAGCCCCGACCAGCGACGCCGCGTCGGTCACCGCCCGTTCGACGTCACCCCCGTCGAGCAGTATGCCGAGCACGGCCCCCAACGAAGTGGCCAACGCCTCGCCGCGACCCCGGCTACGCCACGGGAAGGCCACCACGACGTCGTCCAGGCCCGCCTCTGTCCGGCCACGCACGGCCAGGCGCGTGCTGGCCCGCGCCGCGACCCGGCGCAAGAGCACACTCACGAGACGGACCAGGAAGCGGTGCCGCTGCTCCGAGTGCGCCGCACCCGGGGCAGCCCGGCGCAGGCCCAGCCGCTCGGCCAGCTCCCGCATCTGCTCCAGCTCGGCCGACTGGTAGCCAGGCATCGACATACTGACCTTGACCGCCGGGCGCGGGAAGTACAGGTTCGGTCCCTCCAGCACCCGCATCTCGCGCACGATAACCCTCGGCTCACGCGCACCCGGGGCAGCCACCGCCGGATCCGTCGGCGAGGTGGTGCTCACTACCTAGAACCCCGTCGCGTGGAAGCCGCCGTCGACGTGCACGATCTCACCGGTGGTGCACGGGAAGAGGTCGGAGAACAGGGCGATGCACCCCTTGGCCGCTGGTACCGGGTCACGCACGTCCCAGCCCAGCGGCGCGTGCTCGCCCCACTTAGCGAACTGCTCGAACTCCGGGATCGAGTTGGCCGCCGTCGTGGACACCGGCCCCGCGGCGACCAGGTTGCTGCGGATGCCCATCGGCCCCAGGTCGCGGGCCAGGTAGCGACTCGTCGACTCGAAGGCGGCCTTGGCCACCCCCATCCAGTCGTAGACCGGCCACGCATAGCTCGCGTCGAAGGTCAGCCCCACCACACTGCTCCCGCGCCCCATCAGCGGCAGCGCGGCCGTGGTCAGGGCTTTCAGGGAGTATGCCGAGATCTGCAGGGCGGTGGCGACGTCCTCCCACTTCGCCCCCATGAAGTCGAAGGCACCCTTGGGCGCGAACCCGATGGAGTGCAGCACCCCGTCCAGATGGTCGACGTGCTCGCCGACCCGCTGCGCCAAGCTGTCCAGGTGCTCCGTATTGCTGACGTCGAGCTCGACGATCTGCACCGGCTCGGGGAGGCGCCGGGAGATGGTCTGGGTGATCCGCATGGTGCGACCGAACGAGGTGAGCACCACCTCGGCACCGTGCTCCTGGGCCAGCCTGGCCACGTGGAAGGCGATGGAGGAGTCCATCAGCACGCCGGTGATGAGCAGCTTCTTGTCCTGCAGCAGCATGGGTGTCCTTCGTCGTGGCGGGTGCTCTTCGGCTGTTCGGCGAGGTAAGGGTGGTGAGGTGCGGCGGCTCAGTGTCCCATCCCCAGGCCGCCGTCGACGGGGATGACCGCGCCGGAGATGTATGCCGCGGAAGGGCTGGCGAGGAAGCGCACCACCTGCGCCACCTCGGCGGGCTCGGCAAACCTCCCGGCGGGGATCGAAGCCAGGTAGGTCTTGCGCCGGTCGGCGGGCAGCTCGGCGGTCATCTCGGTCTCGATAAAGCCGGGCGCGACGACGTTGGCGGTGATGCCCCGCCCGCCCAGCTCCCGGGTGATGGAGCGGGCCAGCCCGACCAGCGCAGCCTTGGACGCCGCATAGTTGGCCTGCCCCGCCGAGCCCAGCAGCCCCACGACCGAGGAGATCAGGATGATCCGCCCCGACCGGGCCCGGATCATCCCCTTCGCGGCCCGCCGCGCGCACCGGAAGGCGCCGGTCAGGTTGGTGTCTAGGACAGCGTCGAAGTCGTCATCGCTCATCCGCATCAGCAGGGTGTCGCGGGTGATCCCGGCATTGGCGACCAGCACCTCGACCGGGCGTCCCAGCAGCTGCTCGGCCTGCGTAAATGCCTGGTCGACGCTGTCGGTGTCGGTCACGTCGCACCGCACCCCCCGCATACCCTCCGGCGGGGTGCCGCTGCGGTGGGTGATGATCACGTCGTCACCGGCGTCGGCGAAGGCCCGCGCGATGGCCAGCCCGATCCCCCGGTTGCCCCCCGTGACCAGAACCGCGCGTGCCGTGGTCGGCTGGTCCGGGGCATGCGGCTCGGTCACCCGCACACCGTAGCCGTACACTTGATGAATGCGCACTCCGCAGCGGTCTCAGGCCGTGACCTCCGCACCGCGCTCCCGGCAGGAGGACCGCGCAAGCCGGTTGCGGATCTATGTCATCGTCATGTTGTTTCGCATCGCGGCCTTCCCGCTATCGGTCTGGGCCTTACTCTCGGGGCACATCATCATCGGGTCGCTGCTGGCGGTGGCGGCCGTGTTGATCCCCTCCCTGGCGGTGATGCTGGCCAACAACGTCGACCACCGCAGCGGTATGCAGGCGCCGCGGTCGCCGGTGCGCGCACTGCCCCCCGGTCCCGACCGGACGTGAGCCCTGCGACCGACCTGGTCTGCAGCGCCAAGGGGTGTCGTCGAGAGGCGATGCACGCGGTGATCTGGCGCAATCCGAGCATCCACACGGCGCAGCGTCGCAAGGTGTGGGCGGCCTGCCCGGAGCACGTGGAGTATCTGCGCACCTTTGTGGACCTGCGCGGCTTCCTGATCGAGGTGCTGCCGGTCGACCAGCTCGACTCCCGCGACGGCTGATGCTCGTTGTCCACGCTGACTGAACTTCTGACCGTGCGGCGGATGCTGGCGATGCTCCTGGCGCTCGCCTTCGCGGTGGTTGCCGTGCTGCTGGGCAACTGGCAGTACTCCCGACACCAGGGCAAGGTCGAAGCTCGAACGCTGATCGAGCAGCACTATGCCGCCGAGCCGATGACGCTGTCACATGTGCTCCCCGCTGCCGATGAGCCCTGGGAGCCGGCACTGGAGTGGACCCGGGTCGAGCTGAGCGGGCACTATCGGGCCGACGAGCAGCTGCTGGTGCGCAACCGACCGCACCGAGGGGTCTCCGGCTATGCGGTCGTGGTCCCGTTCGTGCCCGAGGGCGGTGCCGGGGTGGCGCTGCTGGTGGACCGGGGCTGGGTCGCGAATGCGAGAGACGCCGCGACGTTGCCGCAGGTCCCGGCCGTGCCAACGGAGCGCCTCACCGTGACGGGCTGGTTGCGGCCCGGGGAGGTCGACCTCGGTCGTGACCCGCCGCCCGGCCAGCTGGCCTCGATCAACCTGACGGAAGCGGCACGGCGGTCGGGCAGTGAGCTGTATGACGGCTACCTGGTGCTTGGTGAGGAGTCGGTGTCGGGCCGTGTCTCGCCGCCCGAGCGGCCGGTGCCGGCCGATCCCCCGGAGACCGGTTTGGGACCGCACTTCGCCTATGCACTGCAGTGGTGGCTGACCGCACCGCTCGGGGTCGTGCTGGTCGTGCTGATGGCCCGCCGCGACGCGCAGGCCACAAGGACCGACAAGCCGCCAGACGGCATACCCTCCCCTGCTCGGAGGCCAAGGATCTGGGACGAGGAGGACGAGTGAGCGGGGTCTGAGCGTCCTTGGCGCCGGCTCAGTCGGTGCTGCTGGCACCCACCTCGACGGGGTCGGTGGCGAACTGGGTCTCATAGAGCATCCGATACATCCCACCCTCGGCGAGCAGCTCCTCGTGCGTGCCGCGCTGCACCACCCGGCCACCGGCCAGGACGACAATGCTGTCGGCGTTGCGCACCGTCGAGAGCCGGTGCGCGATGACCAGTGAGGTGCGCCCCTGCAACGCCTCGTCGAGGGCTCGCTGCACCGCGGCCTCGGAGTCGCTGTCCAGGTGGGCGGTGGCCTCGTCGAGCACGATGACGCTGGGTGACTTCAGCAGCAGCCGGGCGATGGCAAGCCGTTGCTTCTCGCCTCCGGAGAGCCGGTGGCCGCGGTCGCCGACGACGGTGTCCAAGCCGTCGGGCAGGCGCTCGACCAGACCCCAGATCTGGGCTCCGCGCAGTGCCTGCTCCATCTCCTGCTCGCTCGCCTCGGGGGTCGCGTAGAGCAGGTTGGCCCGGATCGTGTCGTTGAACATGTGTGCGTCCTGGCTGACCACACCGATGGTGTCCCGCAGGGAGTCCATCGTGGCCTCGCGCAGGTCGACCCCGCCGATGCGCACAGAGCCAGCCGTGGGGTCGTACAGGCGGGAGACCAGGGTGGTCAGCGTGGTCTTGCCGGCGCCGCTCGGGCCGACGAGGGCGACCAGCTGACCCGGGCGTATGTCGAGGTCCACCTCGCGCAGCACGGCGCCCCCGTCCGAGGTCTCGGCGCCGGGGCGCAGCTCCAAGGAGGACAGGCCCACGGTCTCGCCCGCCGGATAGCCGAAGTCGACGCCCTCGAAGGAGATCCCGACCTGCCCGCGCGGCAGCGGCACCGCGTGCTCGGCCTCCGCGACCAACGGTTTGAGGTCGACCACCTCGAAGATCCGCTCAAAGGCCACGAGCGCGGTCATGATGTCGATCCGCACGTTGGACAGTGCGGTCAACGGGCCGTAGAGGCGGCCAAGGAGAGCGGCCATGCTGACCAGGGCTCCGACCTGGAGGCTGCCGGAGACGGCCATCGCCCCACCGAGGCCGTAGACCAGCGCGGTCGCCAGTGCGGCCACCAGACCCAGGCCCGCGGCGAAGACGACACGGTTGACGGAGATGGCCACCCCGGTGTCCCGCACCCCCTTGGCGCGCTCGGCATACTCGCTGCGCTCGGTCTCGGGCCGGCCGAACAACCGCACGAGCAGGGCGCCGGCGACGTTGAATCGCTCGGTCATCCGGCTGGCCAGCTCGGAGTTGAGGTTCATCTGGGTGCGGGTCAGCGTGGACAGCCGACGGCCCATGAAGCTGGCGGGGACCAGGAAGATCGGCAGCAGCAGCACCGCCAGGATGGTGATCTGCCAGGACAGCGACACCAGCGCGATCACGACGATGACCAGGGTCACGACATTGCTGACCAGGCCGGACAGGATGGAGGTGAACGCGGTCTGGGCACCGATGACGTCGGTATTGAGCCGGTTGACCAGCGCGCCGGTTTGGGCTCGGGTGAAAAAGGCGATGGGTTGGCGCAGCACGTGGCCGAAGACCTCCTTGCGCAGGTCCAGGATGAGGTCCTCACCGATCCGCGCCGAGAACCAGCGGGTCAGCACGGTGAGCACGGCCTCGACCATCGCCAGCACAGCCACCAGGGCTGCCAGGGTGTAGACGACGCGCAGGTCACCGGGGATCACGCCGTCGTCAATGATTCGGCCAAGGAGCAGCGGGGTGGCCACGACGAGCATGGCGCCGAACACGGTGAGTACCAAGAAGGCGGCGATCTGGCGCCGCATCGGACGGCCGTAGGCCAGCACCCGGCGGACCGTGTCGTCACGGATCTTGCGCTCAGCCACCGACCGGTCCCTGCTGAACGTGCGGTATGCCGGTCCCCCACTCATGCCTGGCAACGTCATCTGTTGGCCTCCTGCGTCCTCGGCCCCTCAACGTCGAGGCGACCTGGGGCTATTCCGGCTGGTCAGGCGAGGGAGACAAGATCCTGGTAGTCGCGGTTCCAGTGGTCCTCGACGCCGTCGGGCAGCAGGAGCACCCGCTCGGGCTCGAGCGCTGCCACCGCGCCCTCGTCGTGCGAGACCAGCACCACGGCTCCCTCGTAGCTGTTCAGCGCACCCAGCACCTCCTCGCGGGAGGCGGGGTCCAGGTTGTTGGTGGGCTCGTCCAGCAGCAGCACGTTGGCGGCCGAGACCACCAGCATGGCCAGCGACAGCCGAGTCTTCTCGCCTCCGGAGAGCACACCCGCGGGCTTGAGCACATCGTCCCCGGAGAAGAGGAACGAGCCGAGCACCTTGCGCGTGGCGGTCTCGTCGAGATCCGGTGCCGCCGACTTCATGTTGGACAGCACCGATCGGTCGGTGTCCAGCGTCTCGTGCTCCTGGGCGTAGTAGCCGAGCTTGAGGCCGTGGCCTGGGCGCACCTCGCCGGTGTCCGGGTCGTCGATCCCGGCGAGCAGTCGGAGCAGGGTGGTCTTGCCGGCGCCGTTGAGCCCGAGGACCACCACCTTGCTGCCGCGGTCGATCGCCAGGTCGACGTCGGTGAAGATCTCCAGGGAGCCGTAGGAGCGAGACAGACTCTCGGCCGTGAGTGGGGTGCGCCCACACGCTGCGGGCGTCGGGAAGCGCAGGGCGGCGACCTTGTCGTGCGCCCGCTCGTCCTCCAGACCGGCCAGCAGCCGCTCCGCGCGCCGGGCCATGTTCTGCGCAGCCACGGCCTTGGTGGCCTTGGCCCGCATCTTGTCGGCCTGGGCCAGCAGGGCCTGCGCCTTCTTCTCGGCATTGTTGCGTTCGCGGTGTCGGCGTCGCTCGTCGTTCTCGCGCTGCACCAGGTAGTGCTTCCAGCCCATGTTGTAGACGTCGAGCTGGGCGCGGTTGGCGTCCAGGTAGAACACCTTGGTCACCACCGTCTCGATCAGCGCCACGTCGTGGGAGATGATCAGCAGCGCACCGGGATAGGTCTTGAGATAGTCGCGCAGCCAGACCACCGAGTCGGCGTCCAGGTGGTTGGTCGGCTCGTCCAGCAGCAACGTGTCGGCTCCGGAGAACAGGATCCGGGCCAGCTCGACACGCCGTCGCTGCCCGCCGGACAGGGTGCGCAGCGGCTGGTCGAGTACGCGCTCAGGCAACCCCAGGCTGCTGGAGATCGACGCGGCTTCGGACTCGGCTGCATACCCCCCGCGGGCGGTGAACTCCCCCTCCAGCCGGGCGTAACGACTCATCGCCTTGTCCTGCTCAGCGTCGTCGGTGCTGGCCATGGCCTGCTCGGTGCGGCGCATGTCGCCCACCACCGTGTCCAAGCCGCGCACCGACAAGATGCGGTCGCGGCCCAACATCTCCAGGTCGCCGGTGCGGGGGTCCTGCGGGAGGTAGCCGACCGCTCCGCCGCGGGTGATGGTGCCCCCAGCGGCCTCTCCTTCGCCGGCCAGCACTCGGGTCAGCGTAGTCTTGCCGGCCCCGTTGCGACCAACCAGACCTACGCGGTCACCCGACGCGACGCGGAAGGACACATCATCCATCAGCAGGCGGGAGCCCGCGCGCAACTCGACGCCGGAGGCAACGATCACGGGTGGAGCTCCTAGTGGCAGGGGGGCGGTGGGTAGGGCAGAATCCCTCCGGGCGGCAATGAACCATTCTACGGGGCAGTATGTTGAGCGCCGCACCCATTGCGAAGGGATACCTATGACGTTTCGTGACGACGCCAGCCTCAGCACCAACCAGGTGCGCCGGGGCGGGCGAGGTGGTGGCATGGGTGGCCGTGGCCGTGGCCGCGGTGTTGCGGCCGGCGGCGGTATCGGCGGGATGCTCATCCTGCTGCTGGTCTACCTGCTGGGCGGTGACCCCTCCGCGCTGCCGGGGGGCACGGTGTCCGGCGGGTCGTCCGTCGACTACTCCTCTCCATACGTCAGCAGCGAGAATGCCCAGGGCGACACCTCCGAGGCGTTCCCGCAGTGCCGCACGGGGGCAGATGCCAACACCAACGTTGACTGCCGGATGGTGGGCACCGTGATCAGCGTGCAGGACTACTGGCGGGAGGCCTTCGCCGACTACAAGGAGGCGCCGACCGTCATCTTCGAGGGTGCGGTGCAGACGGGGTGCGGCGCCGCCGACAGCAGTGTCGGGCCGTTCTACTGCCCGGTGGACTCCACGGTCTACCTGGACACCGGCTTCTTCACCCAGCTCGACCAGCTCGGTGCCGACGGCGGCCCGCTGTCGCAGATGTATGTCGTGGCGCACGAGTACGGTCACCACATCCAGAACCTGACCGGTGTGCTCGGCCGCTCCCAGCAGGATCGCCAAGGTCCGGAGTCCGGGGCCGTTCGGACCGAGCTGCAGGCCGACTGTTTCGCGGGAGCGTGGGTGGCGCACGCCTCGCAGACGCAGGACGCCAACGGTGAGACGTTGCTGGAGCCGATCACCCAGGATCAGATCGAGTCGGCGCTGTCGGCGGCGGAGGCGGTCGGTGACGACCGGATCCAGCGCACCACCCAGGGTCGGGTCGACCCTGAGGCGTGGACGCACGGGTCGTCAGCACAGCGGCAGCACTGGTTCATGGTCGGTTATGACAGCGGTGACCCCCGGCGGTGCGACACCTTCAACGCAGCGAGCCTCGACGGCTGAGCTCCACCCCGCTCACCTGGACAGCTGATCCTGCTGCGAGAATTCTGGGATGACGACAGTTGACCCGGTGATTGTGGTGGGGGCAGGCATCGCCGGTATCTCGTGTGCGCGGGTCCTGGCTGAGGCCGGTGTCGAGGTGCAGGTGCTCGACCGTGGTCAGCAGCCCGGTGGCCGGATGGCGGTCAAGACCATCGACGGGCGCGCCGTCGACATTGGAGCGTCCTATTTCACGGTCAGTGACCCGAGCTTTCAGGCCGTGGTCGACGACTGGGCCGATCGCGGGCTTGCGCATCCGTGGACCGACACCTTCGACGTCTTCGAGGATGGGGTTCGGACAGAGCGCAAGCAGGGCGCACAGCGCTGGGGCGCTCCGGGTGGTCTGCGCGGGCTCGTCGAGGACCTCGCTGACGGGCTGGCCGTCGAACGGCATACCGTCACCTCCGTCAGCCGGGGATCTGGGGGCCTGCTCGTGGACGACCGACCGGCGCAGGCTGTGGTGCTGGCCATGCCCGACCCGCAGGCAAAACGGCTGCTGAGCGCCGACCTGGTCGCCGACGTGGCGCAGCTCACGGACTCGTTCGAGCCGGTGCTGGCGCTGAGCGCCGGCTGGGCGAGCCGGGTCTGGGCTTCCGACTTCGACGGCGCCTTCGTCAACGGGGACGACCATCTTGCGTGGATCGCCGACGACGGCCGGCGCCGGGGCGACGATGCCCCTGTGCTGGTCGCACACTCGACCCCGGCCCGGGCAGCGCAGCACCTGGAGAGCCCGGAGGCGACGCAGCCGATGCTTCGGCGGCTGATGTCCCTCATGCAGATCTCCGAGGAGCCTTCGTGGATCGATCTGCACCGGTGGTCCTTCGCCCGCCCGACCGGCTCACGGGATGCCGACCACTACCTCGGCGAGGCCAACATCGGCCTCTGCGGCGACGCCTGGTCGGACCGACCAAGAGTCGAAGCCGCCTACCTGTCCGGAGCGACCCTGGCTAGGGCCCTGGTCGATAGATCGCGCCGCTGACTCTCGCGCACGGGACGCCGGAGACCTGACGGTCGAGCACGGACAGCCGGCGCGGTTCGCGCAAAGACATCGATGCTGTGTGCGTCTTCCGCCGTGTGTCCTGGACCCTGAGGGGTAGCCCCGACTGAACTCAGGGTCGCGAGGGCGCAGACCAGGGTCATCCCGGATATCCGCCAGCGCACGGACGCGAGAGCGTGGGTGCCATGATCACAGTCGAGTCACTCACCAAGAACTACGGCGGGTTTACTGCCGTAGACGACGTCACCTTCACCGCGCGACCAGGACGGGTCACCGGCTTCCTCGGCCCCAACGGTGCAGGCAAGTCCACCACGATGCGGATGATGGTCGGGCTGACCAAACCGAGCAACGGAGCCGTCCACATCAACGGCCGGGACTTCACCGAGATGGCCAATCCCGGCCGTTCGGTGGGCGTCCTGCTCGACGCCTCCGCGCAGCATGCCGGCCGCACCGGGCGCGAGATCCTCACCATCGCTCAGCGCACCATGGACCTCCCCCGCAGCACGGTGGACGCCATGCTGCAGCGGGTCGGGCTGTCTCCGACGGAGGCCGGACGCAGGGTGCGCGACTACTCCCTCGGTATGCGGCAACGGCTCGGCATCGCGACCGCCCTGATCGGTGATCCGAGGGTGCTGATCCTGGATGAGCCCGCGAACGGTCTTGACCCGGCCGGCATCCGGTGGATGCGCGACTTGTTGCGCGGGTATGCCGACCGTGGCGGAACGGTGCTCCTGTCCTCGCACCTGCTGCACGAGATCGAGGTCATCGCCGACGACCTCGTGGTCATCGGGCAGGGCGAGATCGTGGCGCAGGGCACCAAGGCCGAGCTGCTCGCCGGAGCTGGCACCGTCGTGCGCACGCCGCGCCCCGACACCTTGGCCACTGCCCTCGTGGATGCCGGGGTGTCCTTCGCGCCGATGGGCGAGGACGGGCTCCGAGTCGACAGCGACGCCGGCTCTGTGGGTCAGATCGCGCTGGCTGCCGGTGTCCCCCTGACCGAGCTCAGCGCCGCGGCAGGCGCGGGGCTTGAAGAGATATTCCTCGAGCTCACCGCCGAGACCGCACGAGAAGGAGCAGCAGCATGACCGCCACCATCGAGACTTCAACCGTGTCGTCAACCGCCAATTTGGGCGAGCAGATCGACCCCATTGCTCTCCGCCGGTTGGTCGGGGTGGAGCTGAGCAAGATGTTCGACACCCGTGCGGGCTTCTGGCTGATCGCCGCGATCGGCATCCTGTCCGTCCTGGCCACCGGTGCTGCGATCCTCTTCGCGCCCGACGAGGCGATCGTCTACGACACGTTCGCCCAGGCGGTCGGCATACCGATGGCGATCATCCTGCCGATCATCGCGATCTTGTCCATCACCGGCGAGTACAGCCAGCGGACCGCGCTGACGACCTACACCCTCGTGCCTCGCCGGGGCCGCGTCATCGTGGCCAAGGCCCTCGCGACACTCGTCGTCGGGGTGCTCGGCATGCTCCTGGCGCTCGGCGTCGGAGCGCTCGGCAACCTCCTCGGCTCATCGATCACCGGCCTAGACGCCGTCTGGGGCTTCTCCGTCGGCGAGCTAGCGATCCTTGTGCTCGCCAACCTGCTCGGGATGGCGGTCGGCTTCATGCTGGGCGTCCTGATCCGCAGCTCCCCCGGCGCGATCGTCGCCTACTTCGTCTACTCCCTCGTGCTGCCCGGGATCCTCGACCTGCTGGCCGCCTTCCAGGACTGGTTCGCCGACATGCAGCCATGGGTGGACGTGAACTTCACCATCACCCGGCTCTACGAGAACGAGGTGACCACCCAGATGTGGAGCCAGCTCGGAGTCACCACGCTGTTGTGGATCTTCATCCCGTTGGGGATCGGAGTCCGCCTCGCGCTGCGATCCGAGGTCAAGTGACCGGCGAACGGTCAACGGGTGAGGTCCGCAGGTCGGCCAGAGATCTGATCGACTACCGTGCCGATATGGCCAGCGGCCCCGCGCCTGGGGTGGTCTCGGTGATGTCGACCCGTACGGCTCTGCCACGAGCCAACGCCTTGTGCATCACGACGAGCCTGGGGTCAGGTATGTCGTAGAGCTCCCGCCGGGGCAGTGCCGCCAACGTCGCCAGATGCGGCTCCTGCAGCACCTGGCGCACCAGCGCCTTGTCGCCGCCGACGACCAGGGCGTGCGGTGCGCGCGCCCCCAGCATCGACTGCGCCCGCTCGACCACCGAACCGGCGAGCGCGTCGGCCTGGTTGCTGCGGCGCCGGGCGAACCGCTGCTGGCTCCAGCCGCCGGCCGCGGTGCGGGACTGCACGTAGCGGGTCCCGCACTTGTGCGTGACCAGATGATCGCCCTCCGCCAGGCCCACGGCATACCCGCCCCGGCGGACCAGGATGAGACCCAGCCGGCTCGGCGCCGTTGCCCAGCCAAGCAGACCCGGTGGTGGTGCGGTGTCCAGCGGTGGGGTCCAGGACTCCAGCCGGGCTGTGCTCCCGTCGGCTGCGACGAGCCGGTATGCCGTGTCGTCGCGCTCCCAGGCCACCTCACCGTGCCGGGCGGCAAAGCCCTCGACCCAGCGGGTCAGCCGCTCGGGGGCGACCTCCACCCGGCGCGGCCCGGAGGTCACCTCAGACGTTGAAGCCCAGGGCGCGCAGCTGCTCGCGGCCCTCGGGAGTGATCTTGTCCGGACCCCACGGCGGCATCCAGACCCAGTTGACCCGGTAGCTGGAGACCATGCCCTCCAGCGCCTGCGCGGTCTGCTCCTCGATGACGTCGGTCAGCGGGCAGGCGGCGCTGGTCAGCGTCATGTCGATGACGGCGTGCGCCTGGGCGTCGACGGTCACTCCGTAGATCAGGCCAAGGTCGACGACGTTGATCCCGAGCTCGGGGTCGACGACGTCACGCAGTGCCTCCTCCACATCGGCGACGTTGGGGACGGCGGTGGTCTCGCTCATCGGGGCAACCTTCCTGGCTGGTCGAGTGGTTCTACGATCTCACGTCTTGTGGCGGGTATCTCATGTCTGCTCGCGGCGATGTCGACCCCGGCGCGGGCCAGGGCGTCGAGGTAGGCGCTCCAACCCAGCAGCGCGCACTTGACTCGGGCGGGGTACTTGGCGACGCCGGCCAGAGCGACGGCGTCGCCGATCTGCTCGACGTCACCGAGGTCCTGCCCCTTGGAGGTCAGCATGGCGTGCACCTGGTCGTAGGTGGCGAGGGTCTCGATGACCGGGCGGCCCACGGACTCCTCGGCCAGCATCGACGTGGCGGCGATGGAGATGCTGCAGCCGAGCGCGTCGTAGGACAGGTCGCGCAGCACGAGCCCGACGGGCTCGGACACGGACTCGCCATCACCATCCCCCGCGCTCGCTGCCCGCTCCAGGTGCACTCGCAGGGTCACCTCGTCACCGCAGGTCGGGTTGACGTGGTGCACCTCGGCGTCGGCGCCGTCGCGCAGCCCGGCATGCAGCGGGCGCTTGGAGTGCTCCAGGAGCAGCTCGCCGTAGAGATCCATCAGGCGCTCACCCCGAAGATCGCCGGCACCTTGTCCAGCGCCGCGGCGAAGGCGTCGATCTCCTCCGTGGTCGTGTAGACGCCGAAGCTGGCCCGAGTGCTGGCGGTCAGGTCAAGGCGCCGGTGCAGTGGCCAGGCGCAGTGGTGTCCGGTGCGCACGGCGACACCGTGGTCGTCGAGCACCTGCCCGACGTCATGCGGGTGCACCCCGTCGACGGTGAACGCGACGGCCCCGACTCGACGGGCAGGCTCACTCGGACCGAGCACCCGCACCCACGGTCGCTGGCGCAGCAGGTCGAGCGTGTAGGTCGTGAGCGCCTCGTCGTGCGCGGCGACCCGGTCCATCCCGATGGCACTCAGGTAGTCGCACGCGGCCGCAAGCCCGACAGCCTGGGCAGCGACCGGCACTCCGGCTTCGAATCGCTGCGGCGGCGGCGCGTAGGTCGAGCCCTCCATCCGGACGACCTCGATCATTGAGCCGCCGGTCAGGAACGGCGGCATCGCCTCAAGCAGCTTGCGCCGACCCCAGAGCACCCCGATGCCGGAGGGTCCGAGCACTTTATGCCCGGTGAACACCAAAAAATCGACGTCAAGGTCAGTCACGTCAACGGGCAGGTGGGGCACGGACTGGCACGCGTCGATCACTACCAGGGCGCCGTGCACTCTGGCCGCGGCGGCATACGGGGCGAGGTCGTTGTGCGTGGCCAGCACGTTGGACACATGGGTCAGCGCGAGGATCCTGGTCCGCGGACCAATCACCGTATGCGGTGCGTCGAGCTCGCCATCGTCGGTGACACCGATCCAGCGCAGGGTGGCGCCGGTGCGCCGGGCCAGCTCCTGCCACGGGACCAGGTTGGCGTGGTGCTCCATCTCGGTGACCACGATCTCGTCACCAGGACCGAGCCGCAGCCGCGCGGCCACTTCGGGGTCGGCCCCTGCGACGGCGCCGGGAGCGGCCGCGTTGCTCACGGCATACGCAATGAGGTTGATCGCCTCGGTGCCGTTCTTGGTGAAGACGATCTCGCCGGGGTCGGCACCGACGAAGCTGGCTACCGTGGCCCGGGCAGCCTCGAACGCCTCGGTGGCCTCTTCGGCCAGCTGGTGTGCGCCACGGTGCACTGCGGCGTAGTGCCGGGTGTAGAAGTCACGCTCGGCGTCGAGCACGGCGAGCGGCTTCTGCGAGGTGGCGCCACTGTCGAGGTAGACCAGCGGCGCGCCGCCTCGCACGGTGCGGGAAAGGATCGGGAAGTCGTCCCGAATCCTCGCCGAGTCCTGTGCCGACAGGGGCTGTGGCTGCACCGCGGTCATCGTCATCGCCGTCCTCGTGGTCTGCGCCGTCACACCTGCTGCGGCGCGGCGGTGAGGTAGCGGTCGTAGCCCTCGTCCTCGAGCCGGTCGGCCAGCTCACGGCCACCGGACTCGGCGACCTTGCCGTTGATGAAGACGTGCACGTGATCCGGCTCGATGTAGCGCAGGATTCGGGTGTAGTGAGTGATCAGCATGACGCCGAGGTCGTTATTGTCCTTGACCCGGTTGACGCCCTCGGCGACAACCTTAAGAGCGTCGACGTCGAGGCCGGAGTCGGTCTCGTCCAGGATCGCGATCTTGGGCTTGAGCAGCTCCATCTGCAGAATCTCGTGGCGCTTCTTCTCACCACCGGAGAAGCCCTCGTTGACGTTGCGCTCGGCAAAGACGGGGTCCATCCGCAGCCCGGCCATGGCGTCCTTGACGTCCTTGATCCAGTGCCGCAGCTTGGGGGCCTCACCGTCAATAGCGGTCTTGGCGCTGCGCAGGAAGTTGGACACGGTCACACCGGGCACCTCGACGGGGTACTGCATGGCCAGGAACAGCCCGGCCTGCGCCCGCTGGTCGACACCCATGGCCAGCACGTCCTCGCCGTCCAGGGTGACACTGCCGGAGGAGACGGTGTACTTGGGGTGACCGGCGATCGAGTACGCCAGGGTGGACTTGCCGGAGCCGTTGGGGCCCATGATGGCGTGCGTCTCGCCGGAGTTGATGGTCAGGTCGACCCCGCGCAGGATCTCCTTCTGCCCCACCTCGGTCTCGACCGTGACGTGCAGGTCCTTGATCTCCAATGTGGTCATGCTGACTGTGCTCCTTGCTGTGATGAGTTCTGGTGACTCAGAGGTCTGTCGTTGGGGGGAGACACGGGGGGCGTGTCCCCCGCGCGAAGGGTGACGTAGACGTCTTGCCCCTCGATCTGCACGGTGTGCACGGCGATCGGGATGATCGCGGGCAGCCCCGTGGGTTGACCGGTGCCCAGGTCGAACTGCGAGCCGTGCAGCCAGCACTCGATGGTGTGGCCCTCGACGTCTCCCTCGGACAGGGACACGTTGGCATGGCTGCAGGTGTCGTCGATGGCGTGCACGGTTCCGGCGCTGTCGCGGGCGATGGCTACAGCTCGTCCGTTGAGGTCGGCGCGGACGGCGCCGACTTCGGGCAGGTCTCCCAGGGTGCAGACGTGGATGCGGTCGCCGGGCTCGCTCACTCGGCACCCGCCATGTCCAGAGCCAGCTCCTCCTCGATCGCACCCATCAGGGTCTCCACGACCTCGGGCACACCGATCTTGGCGATGATGTCGGCAAAGAACCCGCGGACCACCAGGCGTCGGGCCTCGTGCTCGGTGATGCCGCGCGACATCAGGTAGAACAGCTGCTCGTCGTCGAAGCGGCCGGTGGAGCTGGCGTGTCCGGCACCAGCGATGTCGCCGGTCTCGATCTCCAGGTTGGGGACCGAGTCGGCGCGCGCGCCGTCGGAGAGCACCAGGTTGCGGTTGAGCTCGTAGGTGTCGATCCCCTCCGCCTCGGCGCGGATCAGCACATCGCCAACCCACACCGTGTGCGCGCTCTCACCCTGCAGCGCGCCCTTGTAGGTGACCAGCGACTGGCACCGGGGGGTGTTGTGGTCGACGAACGAGCGGTGCTCCAGATGCTGGGCGGCGTCGGCGAAGTAGACACCGAGCAGGGTCGCGGACCCGCCGGGACCGGCGTAGCGAACGTTGCTGTTCATCCGCATGATCGCGCCACCCAGGGTGACCGCGATGTGCCGGTATGACCCGTCGCGCCCCACGAGGGCCTCGTGCTGGGCCAGGTGGTGGGCGTCGTCGGCCCAGCGTTGCAGGGTCACCACGGTCAGGTCGGCGCCGTCGCCGACGACGACCTCGACGTTGCCCGCGTGGTCGACGGAGCCGGTGTGGTCCAGGATGACCAGGGCCTTGCTGTGCCGACCGGCCTCGAGCACGATGTGCGAGTTGCTGCGCCGGCCCGCGCCGTTGCCGTGGATGTCGACCCGCAGCGGCTCGGCATACTCGGTCTCGGCGGGGATCCGCACGTGCAGCGCCTCAGCGGTGTTGGCCGAGGCCACGACCGCGCCGCGGTCCCCTGGGACCAGGACGCTGCCCCGCGGCGCCTGGCCGGGGACCAGAGCACTGACGTGCACGTCGTCCGGCACCCGCACGCCCAAGCTGGCGGCGGGGTCGTCGTCCCGGTCGTCGGTCGGGGTGTCGCTGAACAGCGGCCCGAGCCGGTCGACGGGAGTGAAGCGCCACTCCTCCTCGCGCCCGTTGGGCACCTCGAAGTCGGACACCTCGAACGAGGTTGGTCGTGCGGCCCGGGACTTATCCGGCACCGTGCCGACCTGGGCCTGCGGGTCGGTATGGGTGGTCTTATCTTGGTCGACGAGCAACGTCATCAGCCGACGGCTCCTTCCATCTGCAGCTCGATGAGGCGGTTGAGCTCGAGGGCGTACTCCATCGGCAGCTCGCGAGCGATCGGCTCCACGAAGCCGCGCACGATCATGGCCATCGCCTCAGTCTCTGACATCCCTCGGGACATGAGGTAGAACATCTGGTCCTCGGACACCTTGGAGACCGTGGCCTCGTGCCCCATCTGCACGTCGTCCTCGCGGACGTCGACATACGGGTAGGTGTCGGATCGGGAGATCTGGTCGACCAGCAGCGCGTCGCACACGACGCTGGAGCGGCTGTGGTGCGAGCCGGGCAGAACCTGCACCAGGCCCCGGTATGACGTGCGCCCACCACCGCGGGCCACCGACTTGGAGACGATGGTCGAGGAGGTGTATGGCGCGGCGTGCACCATCTTGGCGCCCGCGTCCTGGTGCTGGCCCTCACCGGCGAACGCCACCGACAGGGTCTCGCCCTTCGAGTGCTCGCCGAGCAGGAACACGGCCGGGTACTTCATGGTGACCTTGGAGCCGATGTTGCCGTCGATCCACTCCATGGTCGCGCCCTCGGCGCAGGTGGCGCGCTTGGTGACCAGGTTGTAGACGTTGTTGGACCAGTTCTGAATGGTCGTGTAGCGGACCCGGGCGTTCTTTTTGACGATGATCTCCACGACGGCACTGTGCAGGCTGTCGCTCTGGTAGATCGGCGCGGTGCAGCCCTCGACGTAGTGCACGGACGAGCCCTCGTCGGCGATGATCAGGGTCCGCTCGAACTGACCCATGTTCTCGGTGTTGATCCGGAAGTAGGCCTGCAGCGGGATGTCGATGTGGACCCCCGGCGGCACGTAGATGAACGAGCCACCACTCCATACCGAGGTGTTGAGCGCGGCGAACTTGTTGTCACCGACGGGGATCACCGAGGCGAAGTACTCGCGGAACAGGTCCTCGTGCTCGCGCAGGGCGGTGTCGGTGTCGATGAACAGCACGCCCTTCTCCTCCAGGTCTTCGCGGATCTGGTGGTAGACGACCTCGGACTCGTACTGCGCGGCGACCCCGCCGACAAGACGCTGCTTCTCGGCCTCGGGGATGCCCAGCCGATCGTAGGTGTTCTTGATGTCCTCGGGCAGCTCGTCCCAGGTGGTGGCCTGCTTCTCGGTCGACTTCACGAAGTACTTGATGTTGTCGAAGTCGATGCCGGTCAGGTCGCTGCCCCAGGTCGGCATCGGCTTCTGGCCGAACAGCTTGAGGCCCTTGAGCCGCTGGGTGAGCATCCACTCCGGCTCACCCTTGCGCCCGGAGATGTCGCGGACGACCTCCTCGCTGATGCCACGGCGGGCGGAGGCGCCGGCTGCGTCGCTGTCGGCCCAGCCGTAGCCGTATCGGCCTAGGTCCTTCAGACCGGGGTTGCGCTCTTCAATGCTGGTGCTCATCGCGAGGCCTTTCGTGTGGGGTCGGGTGGTGTCGTCGTTGAACTGTCATGGGGTATGCCGTGCTGCGGGATGAGGTAGGGGCCCGCGTCGAGGTCTTCCCGACCTTCGGCCAGGGTGGCGACGGGGCGGATCGGCCCGGTCGGCACGAACGTGGTGCAAACATGCTCGCCACCTGCAAGGGTGGCCAGCCGTTGCACGTGCACCCCGAGCACGCGAGAGATTACGTCGGTCTCGGCGTCGCAGAACTCGTGGAACTCACTAGCCACGTGCTGGACGGGACAGTGTCCCTGGCACAGCTGCAGCCCAGCCAGACCCGTGCCTTGGCCGACCGGACGAACGCTTGCCGCGAAGCCCTCGTCGGTGAGGGCCTCGGCCAGGGCGGAGGTGCGCTGGTCCAGACCCGGGGCTGTCTTGGAGCTGGCCATGGCGCTGCGCAGCCGACTCTCCAGGACGGCCATCTGGCTCTCGGCGAACTCGGCCACCGCGCCGTCTCCAGCTCGGTCTGACAGATAGTGCAACGCGGCGGTGGCGACATCGTCATAGGTGGTTTGCAGCTGATCCTGGCCCGTCTCGGTCAGCACGTAGGCCCGAGCCGGGCGCCCGCGGCCGCGCGGGGCGGGGCTGGCGCTCTCTCGCTCGACGATGGAGCCCTCCTCAGCCAAGGCGTCCAGGTGACGGCGGACAGCGGCCGGGGTGAGGTCGAGCTGCACTGCGAGCTCGCGCGCGGTGACGGGGCCGGTGGAGCCGACGGCACGACGCACATGGTCCCGGGTCCGGGACTCAGCGCTTCCGTCCGCCATAAACACCACATCAGTGTTACCTATTTGCACGTCTGGTCCAACCAAGCCTTACCTCACCATGTTCCCGAGGGGGTGCCAGCCGGTGATCGTCAGCTGCCGGCGCTGTTGTAGCTGCGCAGCGCCAAGCGCCAGTGCAGGAATGTGAGCCCGGCACCGACGAGTATCAGCGCAAGGAGCCCAGGGAGGAAACGCTCACCCCCCACAGCTACCGCTGGCGGGTAGGCACCGACCAACGAGGCGGGAGCGACGGTCATGAGCAGTGTTCTGGCCCACCCGGGGAAGTAGCTGTTCGGATACTGTCCCGCCCCGCGTAGTTGAACCGCCACGTCGTTGACCGGCTCGGCGCTTTCTGCCCAGAATGCGAGCATGACCAAGTTGGCCCAGGTGAGGCTGAAGCCCATGATGCCGAGCACGCCGATGGAGCCAGCTGTTATGACGCCGGTCGGCGACACCGACAGCTGGCCGCCGATGACGCCGGCGACCACGAGTCCTGCGCCGGCGACCACACGCCCGAGCTCAGCCGGCTCAACCCATCGCAGCAGGCAGTACAGGGGTGCCACGACAGGGCGTAACAGGATGAGGTCGAGGTCCCGCGCCGGATGTAGCTGTCGAACTTGCGCAGGTTGGGGGTCACGAAGCAGTCCATCAGACCGGTCGCCATACCGAAGATCCCCACTACAACGAGGCCCATCGTTGAGCTCCACTGATCGGTGCTTCCGCCCGCGCTCGTCAGGATGAGGACCGGGACCATTCCCAGACCCAGCTCAGCGACGCTTGTGGCGGCCGACCCCATGCGCTGCTCGTCCCAGGACGGGTTGACGCGCCGGCCGGCCGGCAGATGAGCACGGCTATCGTTGCCGGGTGCGCTCAGCAGACCCGGCCGTCCCCGCGTTGCTGATGACATCGGTGACCCGCCGCTACGGACGCACGACCGCACTGGACGGGCTGAGCTGGACCGCACACGGGGGGCAGATCACGTGCGTCCTCGGACCCAACGGGGCAGGCAAGTCCACGGCGGTGCACCTGGCGGTGGGCCTGCAGCGTCCCGACTCCGGCGAGGTGCGAGCGCTGGGCACAGACCCGTGGCACTCCCCCGCCTCCCACCGGTCCCGAGTGGGAGTCATGCTGCAGGACGGCGGACTCCCCCAGTCGGCGCGGTCGATGGCCCTGTTGCGCCACCTCTCCCGGCTGTATGCCGCACCGGTGCCGGTCGACGGGCTGGCCCGAATGCTGGGCATCGACGACTTCGCTCGCACCCCCGTGCGGAGGCTGTCCGGCGGACAGCGTCAGCGGCTGGCGTTGGCCGCGGCGCTCGTGGGCGACCCGGACATCGCGTTCCTGGACGAGCCGACCTCGGGCCTGGACCCGCACGCCCGCCGGACCGCACACGAGCTGATCGCGAGCACTGCTGCGGCCGGCACCGCGGTGGTGCTGACGACGCACTCCTTCGAGGAGGCCGAGCGGCTGGCCGACCACGTGGTCATCGTCACCGGCGGTCGGGCCGTCTCAGCAGGCTCGGTGCAGGAGGTCTGCGCCGGCGCGGGCCTGGAGGAGCGCTACTTCGCCCTCACGGGGATCGACTGGTGAGCGCGCCCGCGAGCGCCGTGCAGCGAGTGGCCTCGCAGGCAGGTTTTGAGACGCGCACCCTGGTCTCCAACGGTGAGCAGCTCCTGGTCTCAATCGTGCTACCGGTGCTCGTGCTGGTCGGTCTGGCCCTGAGCGCGGTGCCCGACGTGAGCAACGGTCCGTGGTCATCCCTGACCCGGCTAGAGGTCATCGCCCCCGGAGTGCTGGCCCTGGCGGTGGTCTCGACCGCCTTCACCGGTCAGGCCATCCTGCTCGGCTACGAGCGGCGCTACGGCGTGCTGCGGCTGCTCGGCACCACTCCCCTGGGTCCGGGCGGGCTGCTCCTGGGCAAGGCGCTGGCCGTCCTCGTGGTGATCACGGTGCAGGTGAGTGTGCTGAGCGCGGTGGCCGCCTCGCTGGGCTGGCGACCGCGGTTGTCCGGGATCCCGGTCGCCCTCGTGCTGCTGCTTGCCGGCGCGGCAGCCTTCGTTGCTCTCGCCGTGCTTCTCGGGGGCACCCTGCGTGCCGAGGCCGTGCTGGCCCTGGCCAACCTGATCTGGGTGCTGTTGCTTGCGCTGGGCGGGATCGTCCTGCCTGCGGCCGCGCTCCCCGGTCCTGGGTGGCTGGCCGACGCGGTCACCTGGCTGCCGTCCGCGCTGCTGGCCGACGGGCTGAGAGTGGCCCTCTCGGGGGTGAGCGACGGCATACCCACGGCACTGCGGGTCGCGGCCCTTCTGGGATGGACTCTGCTGCTGGGCTGGCCCGCGGCGCGGCTGCTGCGCTGGTCGGACTGACCTCGGGCGGCTCAGGGTCGCCGCCTACCATTGACCTCGTGCGCACCTCTCCCTGGCTGATCCGGGTCCTCACTCTCAACCTGGCTATGCAGATCCTCATCGTCGTCACCGGCGGACTTGTCCGACTGACCGGCAGCGGGCTGGGGTGCTCCACCTGGCCCCGGTGCGAGCAGGGCTCCTACACCCCGACGTTCCAGGCCGCCGACGGCATCCACCCCTACATCGAGTTCGGCAACCGCATGGTCGGCATCCTGGTGGGGCTGGTCGCGGTGGCCACCGTCGTCGCCGTGCTGAGGTGGGGACGGCGCAGCTTGATGCCGCTGCTGGCCGTGCTCGTCCTCGGCGGCACCCTGGCCCAGGGGGCGCTCGGAGGCATCACCGTGCTGACCGGTCTGCACCCGGTCACGGTGATGACGCACTTCCTGCTCTCCATGGCACTGATCGCCCTGAGCACCGTGCTGGTCCGGCGGGCCCGGGGGCAGCGCACCGACCCTGGCCTGACCGCCCTGGGCCCACCGGGGGCGGCACTGGCCCGGGGACTGGGGTGGGCGGCCGGCGGTGTGGGGGTCCTCGTGCTGGTGCTCGGCACCATGGTCACGGGGTCAGGGCCGCACTCCGGTGACGCGCAGCATCCGGCGCGGTTGGAGCTGCTGGACCCGCGCACCCTGTCCTGGTTGCATGGCGACGCCGTGATGATCTTCTGCGGTTTGGTGTTGGCGGTGCTCGTCACCACCCTGCTGGTGCCGACCCTTGAGCCGGCTCGGCAGGCCTGGCTTGTCGTGCTGGGCGTCACGGTCGCGCAGGGCCTGGTCGGCTACACGCAGTACGCGCTGGGTCTGCCGGTGCCGTTGGTGGCCCTGCACCTGCTGGGGGCCGCGGCATTGACCGTGTCGCTGACCTGGGCGCTGGACGCGCTCCTGGCTGCCACGGCGGGCACCGATGGCTCAGGCCAACGGAAGGTGCAGCAGCGGGTCGACCGCGACAGCCAAGAAGACCAGCGTCAGATAGCTGATCGAGAAGTGGAAGAGCCGCATCGCGCCCAGCGCTGAGCCCTGCATACCTCGCCGGGCCCGGGACAACAGGCGGTGTGCCTCGATCACGAACACCCCCCCGGCGAGCACGGCCGTCACGGCGTAGACCCAGCCCATCGCCGCCACGGGGACCAGCGCCAGCGAGGTCAGCGCCGTGACCCAGGCGTAGGCCACGATCCGGCGCCCGACCGCGGTGTCGTCGACGACGACGGGCAGCATGGGCACACCAGCGTTGGCGTACTCCTCCTTGAACCGCATCGACAGCGGCCAGTAGTGCGGGGGCGTCCAGAAGAAGACTACGAGGAAGAGCACGAGAGCCGGCCAGTCGAGCGACCCGGTGACGGCGGACCAGCCGATGAGCACCGGCATACACCCGGCGACCCCGCCCCAGACGATGTTCTGGCTGGTGCGACGCTTCAGCAGGAGGGTGTAGAAGCCGACGTAGAGCACGATCGCTCCCAGGGCGAGAGCAGCGCTGATCGCGTTGACCAGCAACGCCAGCCACAGCACGGACGCCACCCCCAGGGCGGTGCCGAAGACCAGGGCGGCGGTCGGCGATATCGCGCCGGTCACCAGCGGACGATGCTCGGTGCGGTGCATCCGGGCGTCGATGTCACGGTCGAGGTAGCAGTTGAGCGCGTTGGCCGACCCGGCGGCCAGCACCCCGCCGACGAGAGTGGTCAGCACCAGCAGCAGCGGCGGGATCCCGCCCTGCGCCAGAAACATCACCGGGAAGGTCGTGACCAGTAGCAGCTCGATGATGCGTGGCTTGGTCAGCGCGACGTAGTCGGCTACGACCATGCGCCACCCGCGCGCAGGCGGAGCGGCGGTGCCGGAGGAGCGAGCGCCGAGCGTGGTCACAAGGTCCTTCGGGGTGCCGGAGTCGAGGTTCGGTCGCGAGCAGGATGGTGGCTCGAGGCCTGACCCGATCGTACCCGCGCGGTCTGAAATGCAGGGCAGGGGTGTCGGGGACTAAGGTCGGTGGTGACGTGGCACAGACCAGCAAGCGCCACGGGGCCGCGAGTATGCAGTCGAGCACGGCCCGTGGCCCGATGAAACCCCAGCAAGGAGCTCTTCGTGACCCAGCAGACCGACTCCCTCACCGGTGCACGCGACCCGCAGCTTGCCAGGCCTGTCGCTGACCAGGCCGGGTGGAGCGATCTGGACGTGCGGGCGGTGGACACGATTCGGGTCCTGGCCGCCGATGCTGTGCAGAACGTCGGCAACGGCCACCCCGGGACCGCGATGAGCCTGGCCCCCCTGGCTTACCTGCTTTACCAGCAGGTGATGCGGCACGACCCCAGCGATCCGCACTGGCTAGGGCGAGACCGCTTCGTGCTCTCCTGTGGTCACTCCAGCCTGACCCAGTACATCCAGCTGTACCAGAGCGGCTACGGGCTAGAGATGGAGGACCTGGCCGCACTGCGGACCTGGGGCTCCAAGACCCCCGGCCACCCCGAGGTCCACCACACGACTGGCGTCGAGATCACCACCGGGCCGCTCGGCTCCGGCCTGGCCTCCGCTGTCGGCATGGCCATGGCGCAGCGGCGGCAGCGGGGCCTGCTGGACCCCGACGCGGCCCCCGGCACCTCACCCTTTGACCATCACATCTGGGTGGTGGCCTCGGACGGCGACCTGATGGAGGGTGTCTCCAGCGAGGCTTCGTCGTTGGCCGGGCACCAAGAGCTGTCCAACCTCACGCTGGTCTACGACCAGAACTTCATCTCCATCGAGGACGACACCGACATCTCGTTCAGCGAGGACGTGGCCAAGCGCTACGAGGCCTACGGCTGGCACGTCGAGACGGTCGACTGGCGCAAGGACGAGCCCTATACCGAGGACGTCGACGCGTTGTATGCCGCGCTGGAGGCCAGCAAGGACCGCCAGGACAAGCCGACGATGGTCGTGCTGCGCACCATCATCGCCTGGCCCGCACCCGAGGCTCGCGACACCGGTGCCGCCCACGGGTCCGCCCTCGGTGAGGATGAGGTGAAGGCGACCAAGAAGCTGCTCGGGTTCGACCCTGAGGTCCAGCTCCCTGAGGAGCCCGAGGTCCTGGAGCACACCCGTGCCGTCGTCGGCCGAGGGCAGCAGGCACATGCGCAGTGGCAGGAGGGGTATGACGCATGGCGCTCGGCCAACCCCGACCGGGCTGAGCTGCTCGACCGACTGGTCGACAAGCGCCTCCCCGAGGGACTGGAGCAGGCCCTGCCGACGTTCGAGGCCAGCGAGGACGGCATGGCCACCCGCAAGGCGTCCGGGGAGGTGCTCAGCGCCCTGGCCGATGTGATGCCCGAGCTGTGGGGCGGCTCAGCCGACTTGGCCGGCTCCAACAACACCACGATGGACGGGGTGCCCAGCTTCGTCCCGAGCGGCAAGGCCACGAAGAAGTTCCCCGGTGACGAGTACGGCCGGACCTTGCACTTCGGCATCCGCGAGCACGGGATGGGGATGATCCTCAACGGCATCGCCCTCGAAGGACTCACCAGGCCGTACGGCGGGACCTTCTTGATCTTCTCCGACTACATGCGCCCCGCCGTGCGGCTGGCCTGCGTGCAGCAGCTGCCGGTCGTCTACGTCTGGACCCACGACAGCATCGGGCTGGGTGAGGACGGCCCGACGCACCAGCCGGTCGAGCAGCTGGCTGCACTGCGGGCCATCCCCGGCCTGGACGTGATCCGGCCCGCCGATGCGAATGAGACCACGGTCGCGTGGAAGACGGTGCTGGAGTCGGTGGACCACCCGGCGGGCATGGCCCTCACCCGGCAGGACGTGCCGACGTTCGACCGGTCCAAGCTCGGGTCAGCCGACGGGGTGGCCAAAGGCGGCTATGTGCTGTCCGACGCCGAGGGCGGCTCCGCCGAGGTGCTGCTGATCGGCACCGGCTCCGAGGTCCAGCTCGCGCTGCAGGCACAGGAGATGCTCCAGGGCGAGGGTGTCCGCGCCCGGGTCATCTCGATGCCGTGCCAGGAGTGGTTCTTCAAGCAGGACCAGGCCTACCGCGACCAGGTCCTGCCGCCTGACGTCCGGGCCCGGGTCAGCGTCGAGGCCGGAGTGGCCCAGGGCTGGCGCGAGCTCGTCGGGGACGCCGGCCGGATGATCAGCCTCGAGCACTTCGGCGCCTCGGCCGACTACGAGACCCTCTACCGCGAGTTCGGCATCACCGCCGAGGCCGTGGCGCAGGCCGCGCGCGACTCCATCGAGGCAGCGCGGGCCGACGAGGCGCCCGCACACCATTCGCCCACGCAGCCCGGTGACGACGCCAGCGTCGTCGGCGACGCCGGCGCGGGTGGCAACCGATCCAGCGACGCATCCCAGAAGTGAGGAACACGCGATGACACAGACGACCAAGACCTCCGAGAACCCCAACGCGCCGGCCGCAGCTGAGGCCCGCGAGCACCCGTCGTCCGACACCCCGTTGGCCAAGTTGTCGGCCGCCGGCGTCTCGATCTGGATGGACGATCTCAACCGGCCGATGCTCACCAGCGGCGACCTTCAGCAGCTGATCGACGAGCGGCACGTGGTCGGGGTCACGTCTAACCCGACGATCTTCGCGGCGGCGCTCGCCAACGGCGAGGCCTACACCGACCAGGTCCGCGAGCTCGCCGATCAGGGAGCCGACGTCGAGGCGGCCGTCTTCGCGCTGACCACGCGGGACGTGCGCGACGCCTGCGACATCTTCACCCCGGTCTTCGAGGCCACTGACGGCGTCGACGGGCGGGTCTCGATCGAGGTCGACCCACGGATGTCAGCCGACACCGCGGCGACCGTGGAGATGGCTGAGCGGCTGTGGGCGGAGATCGACCGGCCCAACCTGCTCATCAAGATCCCGGCCACGGTCGAGGGGCTGCCGGCGATCGCGCAGACTCTGGCCAAGGGGATCAGCGTCAACGTCACCCTGATCTTCTCCCTGGACCGCTACCGCGGGGTGATGAACGCCTTCCTCACCGGGCTGGAGCAGGCACGCCAGCACGGCAACGACGTGTCCACCCTGCACTCCGTGGCCTCCTTCTTCGTCTCACGCGTCGACAGCGAGGCGGACAAGCGACTGGAGGAGGTCGGCACCGACGAGGCCAAGGCATTGCTCGGCAAGGTGGCACTGGCCAACGCCCAGCTCGCCTACCAGGCCTTCGAGGAGGTTTTCGCCACCCCGCGTTGGCAGAACCTCGCCGACGACGGTGCGCACCCGCAGCGTCCGCTCTGGGCGTCTACGGGTGTTAAGAACCCCGACTATGACGACACCATGTACGTCACGCAGCTGGTCGCGCCGCAGACGGTCAACACCATGCCGGCAGCTACCTTGGACGCGGCCGCGGACCACGCTGAGATCACCGGCGACACCATCACCGGCACGTATGACGAGGCGCAGCAGACCCTGGACGCGCTCGAACGAGTCGGAGTGTCCTACACCGAGGTCGTCGACGTCTTGGAGACTGAGGGTGTGGAGAAGTTCGAGAAGTCGTGGAGCGAGCTGCTCGACACCGTTCAGGGTGAGCTGGATAAGCATTCTGGGGGCGGTGCGTGAGCAGACCGGGTAGCACCCGGTCCGTCCCCGTTACAGCCCAGTCCAACCCGCTGCGGCACCCTGACGACAAACGGCTGCCCCGGATCGCCGGGCCGTGCAGCATGGTGATGTTCGGTGTCACCGGCGACTTGGCGCGCAAAAAGCTGATGCCGGCCATCTACGACCTGGCCAACCGAGGTCTGCTGCCGCCCGGCTTCTCGCTGGTGGGCTTCGCTCGGCGCGACTGGGACGACCAGGACTTCGCCAAGGTCGTGCACGACTCGGTGCAGGCGCACGCCCGGACCCCGTTCCGGGAGGACGTCTGGCGCGCTCTGGCCGAGGGCTTCCGGTTCGTGCCGGGTGGCTTCGATGACCCTGAGGCGTTCAGGTTGCTGTCCGCAACCGTGCAGCAGCTGGACGCCGAGCGTGGCACCGGGGGCAACCACGCCTTCTACCTGTCGATCCCGCCGGACTGGTTTGCCCCGGTCTGCGAGCAACTGAAGGCGTCGGGGCTCAGTGACCCCCGGCCCGGCACGTGGCGTCGGGTGGTCATCGAGAAGCCGTTCGGCGACGACCTGGCCAGCGCCCGCAAGCTCAATGACATCGTCGAGTCGGTCTTCCCCCCGGACTCCGTCTTTCGAATCGACCACTACCTGGGCAAAGAGACCGTCCAGAACCTGCTGGCACTGCGTTTCGCCAACCAGATGTTCGAGCCGATCTGGAACGCCAACTATGTCGACCACGTGCAGATCACGATGGCCGAAGACATCGGCATCGGTGGCCGCGCCAACTACTACGACGACGTCGGTGCAGCCAAGGACGTCATCCAGAACCACCTGTTGCAGCTGTTCGCCCTCACGGCGATGGAGGAGCCGATCGGCTTCACGGCCGACGCGGTGCGGGCGGAGAAGGAGAAGGTGCTGGCCTCCGTGCAGCTGCCCGAGGACCTCACCGCCTCCACCTGTCGCGGTCGCTACACCTCGGGGTGGCAGGGCGGTCAGTCCGTCCAGGGCTACCTGCAGGAGGACGGCGTCGCGTCGGACTCGGCGACGGAGACGTATGCGGCGATCACCCTCGACGTGCACACGCGGCGCTGGGCGGGGGTGCCCTTCTACCTGCGCACCGGGAAGCGGTTGGGCAAGCGGGTCACTGAGATCGCGGTGGTCTTCAAGCGCGCCCCGCACCTGCCGTTCACCAGCACGGCTACCGAGGAGCTAGGTCAGAACGCGATCGTGATCCGGGTGCAACCGGATGAAGGCATCACCATGCGGTTCGGGTCCAAGGTGCCGGGCAGCCAGATGGAGGTGCGCGACGTGACGATGGACTTCGGCTACGGCGCGTCCTTCACGGAGTCGAGCCCCGAGGCCTACGAGCGGCTGATCCTGGACGTCCTGCTCGGTGACCCGCCGCTGTTCCCCCGACACCAGGAGGTCGAGCTGTCCTGGACGATCCTGGACCCTGTCGTGCAGCATTGGCGGCGCAGCCGGACCGGACCGCACGACTACCCCGCGGGCGGCTGGGGGCCCACGGAGTCCGATGAGATGCTGCGCCGCGACGGGCGCGAGTGGAGGCTGCCATGACCGCAGGAGCGCCATGATCGTGGACCTGCCGGACACGACGACGACCGAGGTGAGCAAGTCGCTCGTCTCCCTTCGGCACAGCGTCGGAGCCATGACGATGGGACGAGTGCTGACCCTGCTGGTCAGCACCGACCACACGGGCGCAGACAATGCGATCGCGGTGGCCAACGACGCCACCAGACAGCACCCTGCCCGGATCGTCGTGGTCGTGCGCGACGGGGGCCGTGAGGGGCGGATGGACGCGCAGATACGGGTCGGCGGTGACGCCGGGGCCAGTGAGATTGTCGTGCTCCGACTGCACGGTGAGCTACGCGAGCACGCGCACTCTGTGGTCACCCCGCTGCTGCTGCCCGACTCCCCCATCGTGGGCTGGTGGCCCGGGGACCCTCCCGAGGACGTTGCCGGGTCAGCGCTGGGCATGCTCAGCACGCGCCGGATCACCGATGCGGCGCGCTGTCAGCACCCGGCGATGCAGCTGGCGCGGCGAGCCGGTGACTACCGCCCCGGGGACACCGACCTTGCCTGGACCCGGATCACCCGGTGGCGGGCACTGCTGGCCGCGGCCTTGGACTACCCGCCGTTCGAGCAGGTGGACGAGGTGATGGTCGTCTCCGAACCGGACTGCCCCGGGGCCGATCTGCTGGCTGGCTGGCTGGCCAGCTCGCTGCGCTGCCCTGTGCGCCGAGCACGTAGCCGAGCGGGCACCGGCCTGGTCAGTGTGCGGCTGCAGCGGGCGAGCGGTCCCGTGGACCTGATCCGGCTGAACGGGCAGGTGGCCTCGCTGAGCCAGCCGGAGCAACCCACCAGGGAGGTGGCTCTGCTCGAGCCGTCGCTGCCCGAAGCCCTGGCGGCGGAGCTGCATCGGCTGGACGCCGACGAGATCTATGCCGCGGCCCTGGTCACCGGTCTCCCGCTGGTGGAGCCGGCCGCATCGACCCAGCAGGAGGCCGTGCGCCAAGGCCGGGCGCCGAGCCAACCGGAGGCCTCCTCCGGCCGCCGCCTGCCCTCGAGGATGGCATCCGCCGCGGTCCGCGACCGGCAACCCGACCAGGGGCCCCCCGAGGCGCAGACTCTGCAGCGCGCCGTTGCCGGTGCGCTGTCGGCCCTGAGCGCGCAGTCGGTGTCCACCCGCGTGTATGCCGACCGAGACGAGGTCGCACGCGCAGTCGCCGAGGCGACGCTGCAGCGACTCCAGGATGCGGTCCAGCGCCGGGGGCGGGCACACCTCGTCCTCACCGGTGGCTCCATGGGGATCGCCGCGGTCCGGGCGCTGGCGGATCTGGCCGCCGGCCACGACGTGTGGCGCGACGTGCATGTCTGGTGGGGCGATGAGCGCTTCGTGCCGAAGGACGACCCGGAGCGCAATGACCGGCAGGCGGACCAGGCGGGCCTGGACCGGCTGGGCGTCCCCGCAGGCCAGGTGCACCGAGTGGCTGCGGGCTCCGACGTGGAGGCGCTGCCCCGTGCGGCGGCCGACTACGCGACCGAGCTGGCGGCTCAGGCCCCTGCACCGGGGCCAGCTGACGACGCGGCTGCCGTCGCCGTCCCGGAGTTCGACGTGCTGATGCTGGGCGTGGGACCGGACTCCCACGTCGCCAGTCTGTTCCCGGGTCGCGACGAGCTGGCGGTGCACGACCGAGCCACGGTGCCGGTCACCGACTCCCCGAAGCCGCCGCCGCTGCGCGTCTCGCTGACCCTCCCGGCCTTGCTCCGTGCCCGGGCCACCTGGCTCATGGTCGCTGGAGCCGACAAGGCGCAGGCCGTCGCATCCTCGACTGCCTCGAAGAATGCTCCGGAGCACCCCGCGTCGTGGGTGCGGGGCAGCGAGGAGACGATCTGGTGGTTAGACGAGGCAGCTGCGGGGAGTCAGAAAGGCTGAGCCTGACACAGCTCAGTTCAGCGTCGGCTCAGCGACTCAGACTGCCGCGTCCGCGCAAAATCCGTAGCGCGTTCTCGAGCAGCTCCGCGCCGTCACTGTCGGAGCGACGCTCCTTGACGTAGGCCAGGTGGGTCTTGTAAGGCTCGGTGCGCGGGGGCAGCGGGGGGTTGAGACGGTCCTGCCCGGCCGGCAGACCACAGCGGGGGCAGTCCCACGTCTCCGGGATCTGCAGACCGTCCTCCCGGGAGAAGCTCGGTCGGGACTGGTGGTCGTTGGAGCACCAGTACGACACGTGCACCCGCGGTGCGCTGTCGCCGCGCTCCGCCTCCCCCATCGGCCCACTGCCCACTCGGCTGCCACGTATCGCGCTCGTCCCGACCACGTCATACTCCCTCGTCGCGCGGTACCCGGCCGACCCGGTCAGGTGTGTGCCTTAAATCTGTCAACACACTACCCCAAAGGGTAAGCGCCAGGTCAGGAGAATCGGATGAGCACGCCGATCCCGACGATCGAGGTGATCCAGATCAGCGCGACCGCGATGGTGATGCGGTTCAGGTTGCGCTCGGCCACCGAGGAGCCGCCCAGACTGCTGGACATGCCGCCACCGAACATGTCCGACATGCCACCGCCTCGGCCTTTGTGCATGAGGATCAACAGCACCAAGAAGATGCTGCTGAGCCCGAGCAGCACGTTGAGGATGATCTGCACAACGGTCACAGCGGTCACAGCGGGTTCACACCTGTCGGATGAGTGGGGGGTCAGGCTCAGCGGACGACGCAGGCGCAGCCCATTACGTGCCCGTCACCCGCTCCTGCGGGCACCGGGCGACTGCCAGGGTAACGCAGAAGTCAGCTTGCCCCGTGATGCTGGCGGTAGCGGCAGATCGCTGAGAAGTCCTCCACCGTGGTCGAGGCCCCACCGACCAGGGCACCGTCGATGTCGTCCTGCGCCATGATCTGCGCCACGCTGCCCGGCTTCACGGAGCCCCCGTAGATGATCCGCATCGCGTCAGCGACCGAACGGTTGGCCAGGTGCGCCACCGCCTCACGCACGACCGCGCACACCTCCTGCGCGTTCTCAGGGGATGCCGACTCGCCCGAGCCGATCGCCCAGACCGGCTCGTAGGCGATCACCACCTGGGCAACCTGCTCCGGCTCCAGACCGTCGATCGCCGTCTCGACCTGCAGGACGACGGACTCGAGGTGGTTGTGGGCCTGCCGCACCTCGATGGGCTCACCGACGCAGAAGATGGGCACCAGCCCGTGCCGCAGCGCGGCGCGCAGCTTGGCGGCGACTGCCTCGTCGTCCTCCTCGTGGTACTGCCGACGTTCACTGTGCCCGACGACGACGTAAGAGCAGCCCAGCTTGGCCAGGAAAGCTCCCGAGATATCCCCGGTGTAGGCACCGGAGTCGTGCTCGGACAGGTCCTGAGCCCCGTAGCTCAGCTCGAGCCGGTCACCCTGGACGAGCGTCTGCACCGAGCGCAGATCAGTGAACGGAGGGAGCACGGCCACCTCCACGGCGGCAAAGTCGTGCTTGCCGTCCTTGAGGCTCCAGTCGAGCTTCTGCACGAGATGGGTGGCCTGCAGATGGTCCAGGTTCATCTTCCAGTTGCCCGCCATCAGCGGTATGCGGTCACTCATGAGTCCTCCAGGACGCTCAGCCCGGGCAAAGTCTTGCCCTCGAGGTACTCCAGGCTCGCCCCACCGCCGGTGGAGATGTGTCCGAACTGCTCGTCGGCAAAGCCCAGCTGACGCACCGCAGCGGCGCTGTCGCCGCCCCCGACCACCGTCAAAGCACCCGCCCGGGTCCGTTCGGCCAGAGCTTTGGCAATGGCCTCGGTGCCATCGGCGTAGGGCTCCATCTCGAAGGCTCCCATCGGGCCGTTCCAGAACACGGTCTGCGTGTCGCTGAGCGCGCCGGCGAACGACCGGGCCGAGTCGGGTCCGATGTCCACTCCGATGCGGTCGGCCGGGATGGCCGCGACCGGAACCACGTCGTGCTCGGCCTCAGCGGTGAACTCGGTCGCCGCCACGACGTCGGTGGGCAGCACGATCTGCACGCCTCGCTCGATGGCGAGGTCGAGGTAGCCGCGGACGGTGTCGACCTGGTCCTGCTCCAGCAGGCTCCTACCGACCTCGTGCCCCTGGGCCTTGAGGAAGGTGAAGACCATGCCCCCACCGATCAGCAGCCGGTCAGCGACGCCGATCAGCGACTCGATGACACCGAGCTTGTCGCTCACCTTCGCACCGCCCAGCACCACGGCATACGGGCGCTCGGGGTCCTGGCGCAGCCGCTGCATCACCTCGACCTCGGCAACGACCAGGCCACCCGCCGCATGCGGGAGCAGCTGGGCCACGTCGTAGACACTGGCCTGTTTGCGGTGCACGACACCGAAGCCGTCACTGACGAAGGCGTCGGCGAGCTCGGCGAGCTGCTCGGCGAACTCCCGGCGGGCGCTGTCGTCCTTGGCTGTCTCGCCCTCGTTGAAGCGTAGGTTCTCCAGCACGAGAACCTCGCCGTCACTGAGCTGTGCCACGGCCTGCGCGGCGTCCGGGCCGACCGTAGCCGCGCTGAACGCCACCTCCTGCTCCCACAGCTCGCTGAGCCGCGTGGCGACGGGACGCAACGAGTATTTCGCCTCCGGCGCGCCCTTCGGTCGGCCGAGGTGGGCGCACACGATCACCCGGGCTCCTGCCGAGGCCAGCTGCGCGATGGTGGGCACCGACGCCCGAACGCGCCCGTCGTCGGTGATCCGGTCGCCGTCGAGGGGGACGTTGAGGTCGCTGCGCACGAGCACCCGCCGACCACGCAGGTCCCCCAGAGAGTCAATGGTGCGCATCTGCTCAGAGGCTTTTGCCGACGAGGGTGGTCAGGTCCACGAGGCGCGAGGAGTAGCCCCACTCGTTGTCATACCAGCCCACCACCTTGACCTGGTTGCCGATGACCTTGGTCAGCCCGGAGTCGAAGATGCAGGACGCAGGGTCGCCCTGGATGTCCGAGGACACGATGGGGTCCTCGGTGTAGCGCAGGTATCCCTTCAGCGGGCCTTCGGCAGCGGCCTTGACGGCGGCGTTGACCTCCTCGACCGAGGTCTCGCGGCCGGCCTCGAAGGTGAGGTCGGTCGCTGATCCCGTGGGGACGGCCACCCGCAGGGCGTAGCCGTCCAGCTTGCCCTTGAGCTCCGGCAGCACCAAGGCCACGGCCTTGGCCGCTCCGGTCGTGGTGGGGACGATGTTGAGCGCGGCGGCCCGCGCGCGGCGCAGGTCCTTGTGCGGGGCGTCCTGCAGGTTCTGGTCCTGCGTGTAGGCGTGGATGGTGGTCATCAGCCCCTTGACGATGCCGAACTCGTCGTTGAGGGCCTTGGCCATCGGCGCCAGACAGTTGGTGGTGCACGAGGCGTTGGAGATGATGTGGTGTTGCTCCGGGTCGTAGTCCTGGTCGTTGACACCTAGCACCAAGGTGATGTCCTCGTTGCTGGCCGGGGCCGAGATGATCACCTTGCTCGCGCCGCCGTCGATGTGAGCCTTGGCCTTGGTCGCGTCGGTGAAGATGCCGGTGGACTCGATGACGACCTGCACGCCCAGGTCTCCCCAGGGCAGCGCCGCTGGGTCCTTCTCCGCAAACACCTTGATGGACCTGCCGTCGACGGTGATGTCGGTGTCGCTGGACTCGACCTGCGCGTCCAGGCGCCCCAGGATGGAGTCGTAGCGCAACAGGTGAGCCAGGGTCGCGTTGTCTGTCAGGTCGTTGACCGCGACAATCTCGATGTCCGCACCGGATGCGTGCACCGCGCGGAAGAAGTTGCGGCCAATACGGCCGAAGCCGTTTATTCCAACCCGAACAGTCATCGGGGTCACCTTTCGTTGCCGGGAGTCGACGCAGCCTGTGGCGTCGATCAGGGGGTGGTCCGGGTCCAAACCTAGGGGATGCGTGGAGTCAGAGTGCTATCCGGTGCAGTGGGGAGCCGGGGCTTCACTCCTCGAGCATATCGGCGGTCAAGTTGGCGTCGGTGCCCTCGACCCCCAGCTCTTCTGCCCGCCGGTCGGCCATCGCGAGCAGGCGTCGAATCCGGCCGGCGATCGCGTCCTTGGTCATCGGAGGGTTGGCATGTGCTCCTAGCTCCTCCAGACTCGCCTGCTTGTGCTCCAGCCGGAGCTGGCCCGCCACCCTGAGGTGGTCGGGCACCTCCTCCCCCAGGATCTCCAGGGCTCGTTGCACCCGTGCCCCGGCGGCCACGGCCGCGCGTGCTGAGCGCCGCAGGTTGGCGTCGTCGAAGTTGGCGAGCCGGTTGGCGGTGGCCCGCACCTCGCGGCGCATCCGTCGCTCCTCCCAGGCCAGCACAGCGTCGTGTGCTCCCAGCCGGGTCAGCATCGCCCCGATCGCGTCGCCGTCACGAAGCACCACCCGGTCGATTCCCCGGACCTCTCGCGCCTTGGCCTGGATTCCGAGCCGCCGGGCCGAGCCCACCAGAGCCAGCGCGGCCTCGGGCCCAGGACACGTCACCTCCATCGCCGAGGAGCGGCCCGGCTCGGTGATGGAGCCGTGCGCCAGGAACGCCCCACGCCACGCGGCCTCCGCGTCACACAGGGAAGCCCCGACGACCCGGGGCGGCAGGCCCCGGACGGGTCGGCCGGCGTGGTCGATGAGGCCGGTCTGGCGAGCAAGGGCCTCCCCGTCGGTAGTGACGCGCACGACATACCGAGCAGACTTGCGCAGCCCTCCGGCACTCATCACGACCAGCTCGCAACCCACTCCGTAGACCTCGTGGACGAAGCGCCGCAGCCGGCGGGCCGCCGATGCGGTGTCCAGCTCGGCCTCGACGACGATGCGTCCGCCGACGATGTGCAGCCCGCCGGCAAAGCGCAGCATGGTGGCGACCTCGGCCTTGCGACAGCAGGTCTTGGTCACCGGTAGCCGGCTGAGCTCGTCCTTGACTTTGGCGGTCATCGCCATGTGGTCACCCTCTCGGTGCGATGGTGTGCTCGGTGGACATGACGTCGCGATAGGCCGCGGCCAGGCGCAGGGTGTCGTGCTTGCCGGTGGCGCGCTGCTTGCGGACCGCCGAGACGACGAGCTCGGCACCCAGATCGGAGCAGACCCCGCGCAGCACGTCCTCGTCGGAGCGCACGACCTGCGGGTCCGCGATGACGTAGTCGAAGTGCAGCTGCGGAGCGTGTGCGCTGAGCACCTCGACATGCTCCGCCGCCGAGAAGCCGGCGGTCTCGCCGTCGTGCAAGCCGACGTTGAGAGTCAGGATCCGACGGGCCGGAGTCTCTTCGAGGGCGGTGCGCAGGTCGGGGACGAGCAGGTGTGGCATCACCGAGGTGAACCACGAGCCGGGGCCCAGCACCACCCAGTCGGCCAACCGGATCGCCTCGACGGCCTCAGGACTGGCCGGCGGGTCCTCCGGGAGCAGCCGCACTCCAAGCACTCTCCCCGGGCTCGCGGCGACCGCCGACTGGCCGCGCACCGTGCCAGGCTCCGTCGTGCCGCTGGCATCGTCGGCGGGGCCGGTCCCGGCCACGGTGGCCTCGATGTCAAGGGGGATGGAGGACATCGGCAGGACGCGACCGCGGATGTTGAGCAGCTTGCCGGCGATGTCAAGGGCCTGAACGGGGTCGTCGGTCAGCTCCCACAGACTCATCAGCAGCAGGTTGCCCAGCGCATGACCGCCGAGCCCGCCCGATCCGCTGAGCCGGTGCTGGAGCACGGCAGCCCACTGGTGACCCCAGCTCGTGTCCTCGCACAACGACGCGAACGCCATCCTGAGGTCACCTGGGGGCAGGATGTTGAACTCCTGACGCAGCCGCCCGCTGGATCCACCGTCGTCGGCGACCGTGACGACCGCCGTGATCTGCTCGCTGAGGTGGCGCAGTGCCACGAGCGAGGCCGACAGTCCGTGGCCGCCCCCCAGGGCCACGACTCGAGGGCCGCTCACTCGCGGCCCAGGTCGCGGTGGAAGCTGGTGATCTGGACTCCGGCCAGGTCGCCCAGTCGCCCCACCAGCTCCTCGACGGTGGCCACGGAGCGGTGCTTGCCACCGGTGCACCCCACGGCCACCGTGACGTGCCGCCGGCCCTCGGCGAGGTAGCCCCGGATCGCGGTCCGCAGCAGCGCCTCTGCGTGCCCCATGTACTCCTGCGCGCCTGGCTGAGCGAGGACGAAGTCTCGCACCGGGGCGTCGCGGCCGGTGAAGCCACGCAGCTCGGGGTCCCAGTAAGGGTTGGGCAGGAAGCGCAGGTCCAGCACGACGTCGGCGTCCAGGGGTATGCCGTACTTGAAGCCGAAGGACATCACGGCCATCCGCAGCCGCAGCTCCACGTCGGTGCTGAACAGCTCGTCGACCTTGGCGCTGAGCTGGTGGACGTTGTAGCCCGTGGTGTCGATGATCACGTCGGCCGCCGAGCGCACCTCACTCAGCATCCGGCGCTCGGACCGGATCCCGTCGAGCAGCAGCCCGTCGCCCTGGAGGGGGTGCGGGCGCCGCACGGCATCGAACCGGCGCACGAGCGACTCGTCGGTCGTGTCGATGAAGACGAGCAGGGGATGCCATCCACCGGCCCGCAGGTCGGCCATCGCCTGGGCGAAGTCGGAGGCGAAGTGGCGACTGCGCACGTCGACCACGGCCGCCACTCGTTGTTTGACGTCAGTGTCCTCCGCGGTCAGGGCGACCAGCTCGACGAGCATCCTGGCCGGGATGTTGTCGACGACATACCACCCACGGTCCTCCAGGACGTCGGCGGCGGTGGTCCGTCCGGCGCCGCTCATCCCGGTGACCAGGACGAAGTCCCCACGGGTGGCGGGAGCCTCCCGCGCTGTGTGCATGTGACCGCCTCTCACTCCAGGACCTCTCCGGTGCTCAGGTTAACGGCGGGCGCGCCCTGGGGTGAGCCGAGACGCTCGATGATGGTCGTGGCCAGTGCAGGGCCGATGCCCGGCACGTCCTGCAATTCCTTGGCGGTGGACTGCTGAATCCGCTTGACCGAGCCGAAGTGGGCCAGGAGCGCCTGCTGGCGGGCTGGACCTAGCCCCGGTATGCCGTCCAGCCGGCTGGCCGTCATGGACCGGGACCGGCGTTGCCGGTGGAAGGCGTTGGCGAAGCGGTGGGCCTCATCGCGGACCCGCTGCAGCAGATAGAGCGCCTCGCTGGAGCGCGCCAGCACCAGGGGGAACTCTGACTCGGGCAGCCACACCTCCTCGAGCCGTTTGGCCAAGCCGATCACGGTGATGTCGGCCACCCCGACGTCGGCCAGCGCGGCCTGGGCCGCGCGCACCTGCGGCAGTCCGCCGTCCACGACGACGAGCTGTGGGGGGTAGGCGAACCGGGACGGTTTGCCCTCGTCGTCTCTGCCCGGCCCCGCGGCGGCGCGCAGGTGGCGGAACCGCCGGGTCAGCACCTCCCGCATCGCCGCGGTGTCGTCGGCCGTGCCTTCGCGCACGATGAAGCGCCGGTACTCGGACTTGCGAGGCAGCCCGTCCTCGAAGACCACCATCGAGCCCACCACGTCCGAGCCCTGGATGTGACTGATGTCGAAGGACTCGATCCGCAGCGGTGCGTCGTCGAGGGCGAGGGACTGCTGCAGGTCGTGCAGCGCCTGGCTGCGCAGGGTCAGGTCGCCGGAGCGGGCCACCTTGTGCCGGGCCAGCGCCTGCTGCGCGTTGCGGCGCACCGTCTCCATCAGCGTCCGCTTGTCACCCCGCTGCGGCACCCGGACGTCGACCCCCGACCCGCGCAACCCGCTGAGCCACCGAGCGACATCATCTCTCCCGGTGGGCAGCAGGGGCACCAGCACCTCACGGGGCACGGCTTCGCCGTCCTCACCACCGTAGACCTGCTGCAGCAGATGCTCGACGATGTCGGGCAGGTCCTCGGCTCCCTTCTCGCTCACCCAGCCCCGCTGACCCCGGATCCGACCGCCGCGCACGTGGAACACCTGCACGGCCACCTCGAGCTCGTCGTCGGCCAAGGCGAAGACGTCGGCGTCGGTCGCGTCGGTCAGCACCACCGTGGAGCGCTCGAGCGCTCGCTGCAGGGCACCAATGTCGTCGCGCAGCCGAGCCGCCGTCTCGAAGTCGAGGTCGTCGCTGGCTTGTTTCATCCTGTGCTCGAGGCGGCCCACGAAGCGACCGGTGTTGCCGGCCATGAAGTCGCAGAAGTCCTCGGCGATGGCACGGTGCTCGGCGGGGTCGACCCGCCCGACACATGGGGCGGAGCACTTGTCGATGTAGCCCAGCAGGCAGGGCCGCCCCACCTGTCCGGCCCGCTTGAACACCCCGGTGCTGCAGGTGCGCAGCGGGAACACGCGCAACAGCTGGTCCAGCGTCTCCCGGATCGCCCAGGCGTGGGTATAGGGCCCGAAGTAGCGGGTCCCGCGACGTTTTCGGCCCCGCAGCACCTGGGCGCGTGGGAACTGCTCCCCCATCGTCACCGCCAGATAGGGGTAGGACTTGTCGTCGCGGTACTTCACGTTGAACCGGGGGTCGAACTCCTTGATCCAGGAGTACTCGAGCTGCAGCGCCTCGACCTCGTTGGCCACGACGGTCCATTCCACGCTGGCTCCGGTCAGCACCATGGACCGCGTGCGAGGGTGCAGCGCCGAGATGTCCTGGAAGTAGGAGCTCAGGCGGGGACGCAGCGACTTGGCCTTGCCGACGTAGATGACCCGTCCGTGGACATCGCGGAAGCGGTAGACACCTGGATCGGTGGGAATCTCACCGGGGCGGGGCCGGTAGCTGCTGGGGTCGGCCACGACTCAACCTACCCGGCCACGGTCGGAGGACGCGCGACCCCCGATCACACAGCGGCCGGCTCCAGCGCTCAGCGGCCCTGCCCGACGACGACCCGGTCGCCCTCGACACGGACCGCGATCTCGCTCAGGCCGCTCTGCGCGGGCCCCTCAAGGACGTCGCCGGTGCTCAGGTCGAACCGGCTGCCGTGGCAGGGGCACTTCAGCTCACCGTCGACCGCTTGGTTCACGGCGCATCCCTGGTGCGGGCAGGTGGCATCGAAGGCATGGAAGTCGCCCTCCGTGGGCTGGGTGACCACGGTGTTGCTGGCCTCGAGGTAGACGGCCATCCCCACGGGGACCAGTTGCGCCTCGACGCTCTCGCCGGCGTCGGTAGAGCCACCGGCAGTCGCAGCGCTGGCCCCGCTGGTGCCCGCGTCAGCCGACGTGTCTGCCGACTGGGGAGGCGACTGGGCACGGTCACCGCAGGCCGCCACGGTGGCCAGCACGCCCGGCCCCGCGAGACTCGCCGTGAGCACGCTGCGGCGCCGCAACCGGGACGCAGACCGTCTGACCGGGTCGGGAGAGGCAGGTCTGGACATGTCGGACTCCTTGTGCTCAGTGGCTACGGGATAAGACTCAGGCGGTGGAACGGGCCCGGTTGTGTTCGAGCAGCGGCCCAAGGAAGCGCCCCGTGTGGCTGCCGATGGTGTCCGCGATCTGCTCCGGGGTGCCCTCAGCGATGACCTGGCCTCCCCCGCTGCCCCCCTCGGGCCCGAGGTCGACGACCCAGTCGGCGCACTTGATGACATCGAGGTTGTGCTCGATGACCAGCACGGTGTTGCCCTTGTCCACGAGACCTTGCAGGACGGCGAGCAGCTTGCGGATGTCCTCGAAGTGCAACCCGGTGGTCGGCTCGTCCAGCACGTAGACGGTGCGTCCGGTCGAGCGCTTCTGCAGCTCGGAAGCCAGCTTGACCCGCTGCGCCTCTCCGCCGGACAGGGTAGGGGCGGGTTGTCCCAGCCGGACGTAGCCGAGCCCGACATCGACGAGTGTCCGCAGGTGCCGGGAGATGGCCGGAACCGCCGCGAAGAAGTCAGCGGCCTCCTCGATCGGCATGTTGAGGACGTCGGCGACGGTGCGTCCCTTGAAGTGCACCTCAAGAGTCTCGCGGTTGTAGCGGGCCCCGTGACAGACCTCGCAGGGGACGTAGACGTCGGGCAGGAAGTTCATCTCGATCTTCAGAGTCCCGTCGCCGCTGCACGCCTCGCAGCGCCCGCCCTTGACGTTGAAGGAGAAGCGGCCCGGTAGGTAGCCGCGCACCTTGGCCTCGGTCGTCTCGGCAAACAGCCGACGCACGTGGTCGAACACGCCCGTGTAGGTCGCCGCGTTGCTGCGGGGGGTGCGCCCGATCGGGCCCTGGTCGACGTGCACGACCTTGTCCAGCTGGTCCAGGCCCTCCACCCTGCGGTGCCGGCCCGGGACCTGCCGAGCGCCGTTGAGCTGGTTGGCCAGGACCTTGTAGAGGATCTCGTTGACCAGGGTGGACTTGCCCGACCCCGAGACCCCGGTGATGGCCACCAGGGTGCCCAGCGGGAACGAGACCGAGACACCGTCGAGGTTGTGCTCCCGGGCTCCGACCACGGTGACCGAGCGCCCCGTCCTGGGGCGCCGCTGGGCGGGCACCGGGATGCTGCGTCGACCGGAGAGGTACTCCCCCGTCAGGGAGTCGGGGTGCGTGAGCAGCTGCGAGACGCTGCCGGAGTGCACGACGTGCCCTCCGTGCTCCCCGGCACCCGGCCCGATGTCGACCACCCAGTCCGCAGCCGAGATCGTGTCCTCGTCGTGCTCGACGACGATCAGCGTGTTGCCCAGGTCTCGCAACCGGGTCAAGGTGTCGATGAGCCGGTGGTTGTCGCGCTGGTGCAGCCCGATGGAGGGCTCGTCCAGGACGTAGAGCACCCCGACCAGGCCGGAGCCGATCTGGGTGGCTAGCCGGATCCGTTGTGCCTCCCCGCCGGACAGGGTGCCCGCCGGCCGGTCCAGCGACAGGTAGTCCAGACCCACGTCGAGCAGAAAGCCCATCCGGGCCGAGATCTCCTTGATCACCCGCTCGGCGATCTGCAGCTCGCGGGGGGTGAAGTCGACCCCCCGCAGGAACGCCGTCGACTCCTCAATCGGCAGCGCGCACACCTGGGCGATGCTGCGCCCGCCGACCAGCACGGCAAGAGACTCCGGCTTGAGCCGGGCGCCTTGGCAGGTGGGGCACGGCACCTCACGCATGTAGCCCTCGTAGCGCTCCCGGCTGCTGTCGGAGTCGGTCTCGCTGTGCTTGCGCTTGACGTAGGGGATCACCCCCTCGAAGCCGGTCGAGTATGCGCGCTCGCGACCGAACCGGTTGCGGTAGCGCACGTGCACCTTGTGCTGGTAGCCGTGCAGGATGGCGTCGCGGGCTCGCCCCGGCAGCGACCGCCACGGAGCGTCGAGAGAGAACTTCAGGTCATCGGCCAGGCCGCCCAGCACCCGCAGGTAGTAGTCGGTGAGTCCTTGGGCGTTGGACCACGGGGTGAGCGCACCCTCGCGCAGGCTGGCGTCGACGTCATGCACCACCAGGTCCGCGTCGACCTCGAGCTCGACCCCGATGCCGTGGCAGGCCGGGCACGCCCCGAACGGGCTGTTGAAGGAGAACGAGCGCGGCTCCACCTCGTCCATGGCCAGGGGGTGGTCGTTGGGGCAGGCCATCCGCTCGGAGAACCGGCGCTCCGCGGGCAGCCCATGGGGGTTGCGGGACGGGTCCTGCGCATCGATGAACTCCACGACCAGGACGCCGCCGGCCAGTCCCAGCGCGGTCTCGACCGAGTCCGTGAGGCGGCGCTTCGCGCCTTGCGGACCCTTGGCCATCAACCGGTCCACGACGACGTCGATCGTGTGCTTCTTCTGCTTCTCCAGCACCGGGGGCTGGGCCAGGGTGACCACCTCGCCGTCGACGCGGGCCCGCGCGAAACCCTTGGTCTGCAGCTCGGAGAACAGGTCGACGAACTCTCCCTTGCGGGCCCGCACCACCGGGGCCAGGACCTGGAACCGGGTGCCTTCGGGCAGCTCGGTCAACCGGTCCACGATCTGCTGCGGGGTCTGGCGGCCCACCGGCTCCCCGCAGACAGGACAGTGCGGCCGGCCCACCCGGGCGTAGAGCAGCCGCAGATAGTCGTAGACCTCGGTAATCGTCCCGACGGTCGAGCGGGGGTTGCGGTTGGTGGACTTCTGGTCGATGGAGACCGCAGGAGAGAGCCCCTCGATGAAGTCGACGTCCGGCTTGTCCATCTGACCCAGGAACTGGCGGGCGTATGCCGAGAGCGACTCGACATAGCGCCGCTGTCCCTCGGCAAAGATGGTGTCGAAGGCCAACGACGACTTGCCTGACCCCGACAGCCCGGTGAAGACGATCAGCGAGTCGCGCGGCAGGTCGACAGAAATGTCCTTGAGGTTGTGCTCACGGGCGCCACGCACCGACAGTTGGTCGTGGCGCGGACGCAGCTGTTGACCCTTGTTGCTCACGGGCCTCATCGTAGGTGGCGGGTCTGAGCGCCGCCGCCGGTATCATGAGCGCAGAACCTGTCGGGTCGATGTGGCCCTGACCGTCTCGACACGACGACCCGGTCGTCCTGCCCCCGAACGGTGACCATGAGCGCAGCCATCCCCACACATCCAGCCACACCCGAACGTCTCGGCACAGCCGACCCCAGGCCCCAGGGTCTCTACGACGGCACCCACGAGCACGACGCGTGCGGGGTCGCCTTCGTCGCGACGCTGCGGGGGACGCCCGGGCACGACATCGTGGCGCATGCGCTCACTGCGCTGGCCAACCTGGACCACCGCGGCGCGGTCGGTGCCGAGCCGGACTCCGGCGACGGTGCGGGGATCTTGACCCAGCTGCCCGACGCCTTCTTTCGCGCTGTCCTGCCTTTCGACCTGCCGGAGGCCGGACAGTATGCCGCCGGCATCCTGTTCCTCGCTCCCGAGGGGATCGAGGAGACTCAGGCGGAGGTCGAGGGACACCTGAGGGCCGCCGGTCTGGAGATGCTGGGCTGGCGTGACGTCCCGGTCGAGGCGGGCCTGGTGGGCTCGCTGGCCCGCTCGGTGATGCCGGCGATGCGTCAGGTCTTCGTGGCCGGACCGCACGCGGAGGAAGGGCTTGCCCTGGAGCGGCGCTGCTGGCTGGCCCGCAAGGCGATTGAGCGGCGCACCTCGGCATACCCCGTCTCGCTGTCCTGCCGGACCATCACCTACAAAGGGATGCTGACCACCAAACAGCTCCCCGACTTCTTCCCCGATCTGCGGGACGACCGGTTCGCGACCACCTTGGCCGTCGTGCACTCCCGCTTCTCTACCAACACCTTCCCGTCCTGGCCGCTGGCCCACCCCTACCGGCTGGTCGCGCACAACGGCGAGATCAACACCGTGCGCGGCAACCGCAACTGGATGAATGCTCGTGAGAGCAACCTGCACAGCGACGTCTTCCCCGGTGACCTGGCCGACGCCCTGCCCATCTGCACCCCGGGTGCCAGCGACTCAGCCACGTTCGACGAGGTCCTGGAGCTGGTCCACCTCGGTGGCCGCTCGCTCCCCCACGCAGTGCTCATGATGGTGCCCGAGCCGTGGGAGAACAACACCGAGATGGAGCCCGCGCTGCGGGCCTTCTACGAGTTCCACTCGATGTCCATGGAGGCCTGGGACGGCCCGATGAACCTGGTCTTCACCGACGGGACCCTGGTCGGTGGGGTGCTGGATCGCAACGGCCTGCGGCCCTCGCGGTACTGGATCACCGACGACGGCCTGGTCGTGCTCGGCAGTGAGTCCGGAGTGCTCGCGCTACCGGAGGAGTCGGTGGTCGCCAAGGGGCGGGTGGAGCCAGGGCGGATGCTGCTCGTCGACACGGCAGCCGGCGAGATCGTCGACGACCACGCGCTCAAGGCCGAGCTGGCTGCGGCTGCGCCCTACGGGCAATGGCTGCAGGAAAACCTGGTGAGGCTCGCCGACCAGCCCGAGCGCGCCCACGTCCGGCATACGCACGCCTCGGTGACCCGCCGCCAGCAGATCTTCGGCTACACGGAGGAAGAGCTGCGGCTGATCCTGGCCCCGATGGCCCAGCTCGGCATCGAGCCGCTCGGGGCGATGGGCTCCGACACTCCCATCGCGGCGCTGTCGGACCGGCCAAGGCTGCTGTTCGACTACTTCGTGGAGGCCTTCGCCCAGGTGACCAACCCCCCGCTGGACGCCATCCGCGAAGAGGTGGTGACCTCCCTCGGTGCCTCCACGGGGCCGGAGCAGAACCTGCTGTCAGAGAGTCCCGCGCACGCCCGGCAGGTGGTGCTGGACTTCCCGGTCATCGACAACGACGAGCTGGCGCAGCTGCGTCACCTCAACCTGGAGGGCGAGCACCCGGACTTCGCTCCGGTCGTGGTCCGAGGGCTGTACCGGGTCAGCGGTGGGTCCGAGGCGCTGCAGGACCGGCTCGTGGAGATCTGCGAGCAGGTCTCCGAGGCCGTGCACCGCGGCGCGTTCTTCATCGTGCTGTCCGACCGGCACGCCGACCGGGAGCACGCACCGATCCCCTCGCTGCTGCTGACCAGCGCGGTGCACCACCACCTGGTGCGCGAGCACACTCGCAACCGGGTGGGGCTGCTGGTCGAGGCCGGCGATGTGCGCGAGGTGCATCACGCCGCGCTGCTCGTGTCCTACGGGGCCGCGGCCGTCAACCCCTACCTGGCGATGGAGAGTGTCGAAGACCTGTGCCGCTCGGGTCGCCAGCTCGACGGGCTCGACCCCGACGTCGCGATCGCCCACCTGATCAAGGCACTGGGCAAGGGAATCCTCAAGGTCATGTCCAAGATGGGGATCTCCACCGTCCACTCCTACCGGGGTGCGCAGACCTTCGAGGCAGTCGGGCTGTCCCGCGAGGTCGTGGACCGGTGGTTCACCGGCACGACCAGCCAGATCGACGGGGTCGGTCTCGACGTGATCGCCGAGGAGGTCCAACGGCGGCACAGCATTGCCTACCCCGTCTCCGGCATCTCCCCATACCACCGCGACCTGGAGACCGGTGGGGAGTACCAGTGGCGTCGGGACGGCCCTCCCCACCTGTTCAACCCCGAGACGGTCTTCCGTCTGCAGCACGCGACCAGGACCAAGCGCTACGACATCTTCGGCCAGTACACCGAGCTGGTGGACTCTCAGGCCGAGCAGCTGATGACCCTGCGTGGGCTGTTGCGCTGGCGTCCCGACCGCGACCCCGTGCCGCTGGAGGAGGTCGAGCCGGTCAGCTCGATCGTGCGACGCTTCTCCACCGGGGCGATGAGCTACGGCTCGATCTCCCAGGAGGCGCACGAGACCCTGGCTATCGCGATGAACCAGCTGGGCGGCCGGTCCAACACCGGAGAGGGTGGCGAGGATGTCGAGCGGCTGCTGGACCCCACCCGCCGCTCCGCGATCAAGCAGGTGGCCTCCGGGCGGTTCGGCGTCACGAGTGCCTACCTGGTCCACGCGGACGACATCCAGATCAAGGTCGCCCAGGGCGCCAAGCCGGGCGAGGGCGGTCAGCTGCCCCCGGGCAAGGTGTATCCCTGGATCGCCGAGACCCGGCACTCCACCCCCGGAGTCGGACTGATCTCTCCGCCCCCGCACCACGACATCTACTCCATCGAGGACCTGGCCCAGCTCATCCACGACCTCAAGAACGCCAACCCGCAGGCGCGGGTGCACGTCAAGCTGGTCAGCCAGGTGGGAGTCGGCACGGTCGCCGCCGGGGTCTCCAAGGCACACGCCGACGTCGTGCTGATCTCCGGCCACGACGGCGGGACCGGTGCCAGCCCGCTGACGTCGCTGAAGCACGCCGGGACCCCGTGGGAGCTGGGCCTTGCCGAGACCCAGCAGACCCTGCTGGTCAACGGGCTGCGCGACCGCATCACGGTGCAGGTCGACGGTCAGCTCAAGACGGGCCGAGACGTGCTGATCGCCGCATTGCTCGGCGCCGAGGAGTTCGGCTTCGCCACCGCGCCGCTGGTCGTCTCCGGGTGCGTGATGATGCGGGTCTGCCACCTCGACACCTGTCCGGTGGGGGTCGCGACCCAGAACCCGGAGCTGCGAGCCCGCTTCCAGGGCAAGGCCGAGTTCGTGGTCACCTTCTTCGAGTTCATCGCCGAGCAGGTCCGCGAGCTGCTCGCGGCTCTCGGCTACCGCTCCATCGACGAGGTCATCGGCCGGGCCGACCTGCTCGACGTCGAGCAGGCCGTCACGCACTGGAAGGCCTCCGGTCTGGACCTCGGCCCAGTGCTGCACCGACCGGACCTGCCCGAGGGCACCGCGCTGCGTCGCACCCGCGGACAGGACCATGGGCTCGAGCGCGCCTTGGATCACCAGCTCATCGCAGCCGCGGCGCCGGCGCTGCACGACGGTGACCGGGTGACCGGTGAGTTCGGCATCAGCAACGTCCACCGCACTGTGGGCACCATGCTGGGCCACCAGGTGACCACGGTGGCAGGACCCGACGGACTGCCCGAGGGCACCATCGACTTCACCTTGACCGGATCGGCGGGCCAGTCCTTCGGGGCCTTCCTACCCGCCGGCATCACCCTGCGGCTCATCGGCGACGCCAACGACTACGTCGGCAAGGGTCTGTCCGGAGGCCGGATCGTGGTGCACCCGCCGGCGCGGGTCGGCTTCGAGCCGGCCGACCAGGTCGTGGCCGGCAACGTCATCGGCTACGGAGCGACCTCAGGGCGCCTGCACCTGCGGGGGGTGGTCGGGGAGCGGTTCTGCGTCCGCAACTCCGGGGCCACGGCCGTCGTCGAAGGCGTCGGGGACCATGCCCTGGAGTACATGACCGGGGGCGTCGCCGTCGTGCTGGGCCGCACCGGGCGCAACGTAGGCGCCGGGATGTCCGGAGGCACGGCATACGTGCTGGACCTGGCTCATGCCCGGGTCAACGCCCAGGCGGTTGCCGCCGGTGACCTGCTGCTGACCCCGGTGCAGCCCGGCACACCAGACGAGGCGCACCTGCACGCCCTGGTGCAGGACCACTACGACGAGACCGGGTCGACGGTCGCTGCAGCGTTGCTCGCAGACCCCGCGAGTGCGCTGCACCGCTTCACCAAGATCACCCCCCGGCAGTACGCCAACGTGCTGCGCATCCGCGCCGACGTCGAACAGCGCGGCGAGGACCCCGATGGCCCGCACGCCTGGCAGCTCATCCTGGAGGAGTCCCGTGGCTGACCCTAAAGGCTTCCTGGCCAACCGTGACCGCGAGCCGCAGCCAAGCCGGCCGGTGCCGGTGCGGATCATGGACTGGCACGAGGTGCACACCGCGCAGGACGACACCGTGCTGCGGCGTCAGGCGGGCCGCTGCATGGACTGCGGCATCCCGTTCTGCCACCAGGGGTGTCCCCTGGGCAACCTGATCCCGGAGTGGAACGACCTGACCCGAAGGGGCAACTTCCGGGAGGCTATCGAGCGGCTGCACGCCACCAACAACTTCCCGGAGTTCACCGGTCGGCTCTGCCCGGCGCCGTGCGAGACCTCCTGCGTGCTCGCGATCAGCCAGCCCGCGGTGACCATCAAGCAGATCGAGGTCTCGGTCATCGACCGCGCCTTCGACAACGGCATGGTCACCCCGCACGAGCCGGAGTGGCTCAGCGGCAAGACGGTAGCGGTCGTCGGCTCCGGACCTGCCGGACTGGCCGTGGCCCAGCAGCTGAGCCGAGCCGGCCACACCGTCATCGTGTTCGAGCGCGACGACGCCATCGGCGGCCTGCTGCGCTACGGCATACCCGAGTTCAAGATGGAGAAGGCGGTGCTGGACCGCCGGCTGGTGCAGCTGCGCGGGGAGGGCATCCGCTTCCACACCGGCGTGACCATCGGTGGTGACGGTCCGCACGACTACCGCCTGGACGACCTGCGCAGCCGCTTTGACGCCGTGGTGCTGGCCACCGGCTCGACCGTCCCCCGCCCGCTGGGAGTCTCCGGTGCGCAGCTGAAGGGGGTGCACGCCGCCATGGAGTTCCTGGTCCCCGCCAACCGCGAGGCGCTGGGCACGGCCAAGCGGGGCATTTCGGCGCAGGACAAGGACGTGGTCATCATCGGCGGCGGCGACACGGGGGCGGACTGCTACGGCACCGCCATCCGGCAGGGTGCCCGATCGGTCACGCAGCTCGACATCAGGCCACCCGCCCCCCACGAACGGCCTGAGCACCAGCCCTGGCCGATGTACCCGCTGATCCACCGGGTCGGAGAGTCGCACGAGGAGGGTGGCGAGCGGATCTTCGGGGTCAACACCCTGGAGGTGCTGCCCGGAGACGACGGGCACGCTGCTGCGCTGCGTCTCGTCGACGGGGAGCGGATCGACGGGCGGTTCGACGCCCACTCCGGCACCGAGCGGGACATCCCGGCCCAGCTCGTGCTGGTGGCGCTGGGCTTCACGGGGCCGGACACCGTCGCCGAGGCAGGCGGCGACGGTCTGGACCGGACCGACCGTGGTGTGTTCGTGCGCGACGAGAGGTATGCCGTGCCGGAGCGTCCCGGGATCTTCGTTGCGGGCGACGCGGGTCGTGGGCAGTCCCTCATCGTGTGGGCCATCGCCGAGGGTCGGGCCTGCGCTGCGGCTGTCGACTCCTTCTTGACCGGTGAGAAGACCACGCTGCCCTTCCCGGTGCGGGCCGACGACGCGCCGATCAGCGTCTGAGTCACCCAACGTCGGCAGGCTCGCCGGGTCTTTGGCTACGGTGTCAACATGACCTCCCACCACGTCGACCACCGCGCTCACGTGGAGCCGGGTGGCGCGTCATACGTGCTCGATCTTGCCGGTGTCACCATGCGCAAGACCAGTGTGTCGTCGATGGACAACAACTGCTACCTGCTCACCTGCGCCAGCTCCGGTGAGCAGCTGCTGGTCGACGCAGCCGACGACGCCGACCGGCTCGGGGCGCTCATCGACGAGGGCTCGGGCACCCTGCACACGGTCGTGACCACCCACCAGCACTGGGACCACCACCGGGCCTTGGCCGACGTCGTGCAACGGCACCGGCCGCGCACGGCGGCGGGGACTGATGACGCGGAAGCCCTTCCCGTCCGCCCGCAGGTCCGGCTCGACCACGGGGACACCCTGCAGGTCGGCTCGATCCGCCTCGACGTCGTCGGGCTGCGCGGACACACACCGGGCTCCGTCGCTCTTGCCCTGACCGACACGCAGGGCAGGACGCACCTGCTCACCGGTGACAGTCTCTTTCCTGGAGGACCAGGCAAGACACCCTCGGACGCCGACTTCGCCCAGCTGATGGACGACCTGGAGAGTCGGGTGTTCGCTGCCTACGGCGACGACACGGTCGTGCACCCCGGGCACGGTGACGGCACCACGCTCGGCGCCGAGCGGCCCCAGCTGGCGCAGTGGCGCGAGCGCGGCTGGTGACGTGACCCTGTCGGACCCGGTCTCCCGTCCCCGCGTCCCACCCGCCGTCCTGGTCCTGGCAGCCGTCGCCTCCGTGCAGCTCGGTGGCGCGTTGGCGGCCACCCTGCTGCCCCTGGTCGGGGTGCTCGGGTCGGTAACGCTACGTATCGTGCTCGCCGCGACGATCCTCGCCGTCCTGGTGCGCCCCAGGCTGCGCGGACGCACCCGAGCGGACTGGCTGTTGGTGAGCGCCTTCGCGGTGACCCTGACCGCAATGAACCTAGCGTTCTACGCCTCCCTGGCGCGGCTGCCCATCGGGGTGGCCGTGACCGTGGAGTTCCTCGGTCCGCTCACTCTTGCAGCGGTCACCTCCCGTCGTGGCCGTGACCTCGCCGCGGTCGCGGCGGCGCTGTGCGGGGTGGTGCTGATCTCGCAGGTGCTCACCACCCCGTGGGGTCAGGTGGACCTGCTCGGGTTGCTCCTCGCGGCGACCGCCGGTGCCTGCTGGGCGGGATACATCCTGCTCAGCCGTGGTACCGGGACCCGGTTCGGGGGGCTGGACGGCATCGCGATCTGTCTGCTGATCGGGGCCGTGCTCATCCTGCCCTGGGGAGTGTGGGCGGCCGGCTCCGCTCTGCTGGACCCCACTGTGCTCTCCCGTGGACTGGGCATCGCGCTGCTGTCCTCAGCGATCCCCTACTCGTTGGAGCTGCTCGCCCTGCGGCACTTGGCGGCGGGCGTCTTCGGGGTGCTGCTCAGTCTGGAGCCGGCCGCCGCCGCGCTCGCGGGTCTGCTGGTGCTCGACCAGACGCTGGGCCTGGTGCAGCTGATCGGGATGGCCCTGGTCGTCATGGCAAGCGTCCTGGTGCTCGGCCGGCCGGGCGCGGCTGCGGCAGACGACATGCCGCCCGCCGGTTGAGCGCGCACTGTTCGGCCCTCAGTCCGGTCAGTCCAGTGGCTTGTCCTGCTCGCTGTCCAGGTCCAACCCCAGGGGCGGGCTGGCCGGCTGGCCACCCTCCCTTGCGCTCGTGAGCACGCTCGCGACCGCCGTCACGCCGAGGATCCCGACGATCAGGATGAGCGAGAGCCAGATCGGGATCTCGGGCACACTCTCCAGCTTCGCTCCTCCGTTGATGAACGGCAGGCTGTTCTCGTGCAAGGCCTCGAGGATGAGCTTGATCCCGATCACACCGAGTAGCACCGACAGCCCCACCCCGAGGTAGACCAGCCGGCGCAACAGGTCACCGAGCAGGAAGTAGAGCTGACGCAGTCCCATCAGCGCGAAGACGTTGGCCATCAGCACCAGGTAGGGCTCCTTGGTCAGCCCGAAGATCGCGGGGATCGAGTCGAGGGCGAACAACAGGTCGGTGGTGCCCAGGGCCAGGATGACGATGAACATCGGGGTGACGACCTTGGCGCCGTTCTCCACTGTGCGCAGCTTGACTCCGGCGTCCCAGGACTGCGTGGCCGGGAAGCGGTGCTCGATCCAGCGCAGGAAGCGGTTCTCCTCGAACTCCTGCTCCTCGTCACCGTGCCCCAGGCTCTCCCTGGCCAGCTTGACCGCGGTGTAGATCAAGAAGGCGCCGAAGATGTAGAAGACCCAGGAGAACTGGTTGATCGCCGCCGCCCCCACAGCGATGAAGAGGCCGCGCAGCACCAGGGCGATGACGATGCCGATGAGCAGAGCCTGCTGCTGGTACTGCCGGGGCACGTTGAACTTGGCCATGATGATCAGGAAGACGAAGAGGTTGTCGACGCTCAGGGAGTACTCCGTCAGCCACCCGGCAAAGAACTCCCCCGCATACTGACCGCCGGAGAAGACCCACACCGCGAACCCGAACAGTACTGCCAGCCCGACATAACCGCCGAGGGCAACGCTCGTCTCCTTCTTCGAGGGCACATGCGGGCGACGCCCAAGGACGACGATATCGAAGAGCAGCAGCACGGAGACCACGACGATCGTGGTGATCCACAGCCAGGGGGGTACGTTCATCAGTAAGACCTTCGCGGAGCGGACAGGGGTGACCGGCGAGTCTCGGCACCGGGGGCCACGACGTCGGGGACCGGAGATCGGGTGGGATCCTCGTATGCGGCGCGGTCATCATGGCACACCCCGTCCGGGCCTGGCGGACGGCGTTGGTCCGTTCCGCTACCTCAGCCGGTGGCCTCCCGCATCTGCCTGAGCTCCTTCTTCAGGTCGGAGATCTCGTCGCGCAGCCGCGCGGCGAGCTCGAAGTGCAGCTCCCCCGCGGCGGTGTGCATCTGGTCGCTCAGCTCATGGATTAGATCGGCCAGCTCCCGTGCGGGCATCGCCTCGATCCGCTCGCCGCGGGTGATGCCGGCGTCTGCGGCCACCGTGCCGGCGCTGCTGCGTCGGCCACGGGACTGCGTCCGGCCGCTGCCCATCAGTGACCGGGTGTCGGCGTCCTCCCGCTCGAGCATGTCCGTGATGTCCGCAATCCGTTTGCGCAGGGGGGTCGGGTCGACGCCGTGCTCGGCGTTGTAGGCCAGCTGCTTCTCGCGCCGGCGGTTGGTCTCGTCGATGGCCTGCTCCATGGACGGCGTGATCTTGTCGGCATACATGTGCACCTGCCCGCTGACGTTGCGCGCCGCCCGCCCGATGGTCTGAATCAGGGAGCGGGCGGAGCGCAGGAAGCCCTCTTTGTCGGCATCAAGGATGCTGACCAACGAAACCTCCGGCAGGTCGAGACCCTCCCGCAGCAGGTTGATGCCGACCAGGACGTCGTACTCACCAAGCCGGAGCTCCCTGAGCAGCTCGACCCGACGCAGGGTGTCGACCTCGGAGTGCAGGTAGCGCACCCGCACACCCTTGTCGAGGAGGTAGTCGGTGAGATCCTCGGCCATCTTCTTGGTCAACGTGGTGACCAGGACTCGCTCGTCGACCGCACTGCGTTGACCGATCTCGTGCAACAGGTCGTCGATCTGTCCCTTGGTGGGCTTGAGCACCACCTGAGGGTCGACCAGACCGGTGGGCCGGATGATCTGCTCGACCACCCCGTCAGCCCGGGTCAGCTCGTACGCCCCCGGCGTCGCCGACAGGTAGACGGTCTGGCCGATTCGCTCCAGGAACTCCTCCCATTTCAACGGGCGGTTGTCCATGGCGCTTGGCAGCCGGAAGCCGTGGTCGACCAGCGTGCGCTTGCGCGACATGTCGCCTTCGTACATCGCGCCGATCTGGGAGACCGTGACGTGTGACTCGTCGATGACCAGCAGGAAGTCCTCGGGGAAGTAGTCCAGCAGACAGTTGGGCGCGGTCCCCTGCCCGCGGCCATCGATGTGTCGGGAGTAGTTCTCGATGCCGGAGCAGGCCCCCATCTGACGCATCATCTCGATGTCGTAGGTCGTGCGCATCCGGAGCCGCTGCGCCTCGAGATGCTTGCCGGCGCGCTCGAAGGCGGCGAGCTGCTCGGCGAGCTCGGCCTCGATGCCGGAGATCGCGCGGTCCATCCGCTCCGGCCCCGCGACATAGTGGGAGGCAGGGAAGACGTACATCTCCTGCTCCTGGCGGACCACCTCTCCGGTCAACGGGTGCAGGGTGTAGATGGCCTCGACTTGGTCACCGAAGAACTCCACGCGCACTGCAAGCTCTTCATACTGAGGGATGATCTCCACCGTGTCTCCACGCACCCGGAAGGTGCCCCGGGTGAAGGACATGTCGTTGCGCGAGTACTGCATCTGGACGAAGCGCAGCAGCAGCTCGTCCCGGTCGATCTCCTGGCCGACCCGTAGCCGCACCATCCGGTCGACATACTCCTGCGGGGTGCCGAGACCGTAGATGCACGAGACGGATGCGACGACAATGACGTCGCGCCGGGTGAGCAGTGAGTTGGTCGCCGAGTGACGCAACCGCTCGACCTCGTCGTTGACCGAGGAGTCCTTCTCGATGTAGGTGTCCGTTTGCGGCACGTAGGCCTCGGGCTGGTAGTAGTCGTAGTAAGACACGAAGTACTCGACGGCATTGTGCGGCAGGAGCTCGCGGAACTCGTTGGCCAGCTGAGCAGCCAGGGTCTTGTTGGGCGCCATCACCAGGGTCGGGCGCTGCACCTGCTCGATCAGCCAGGCGGTGGTCGCGGACTTGCCGGTGCCCGTGGCCCCGAGCAGCACGACGTTCTCCTGGCCGGCGTCGACGCGCTGGGTCAGCTCCCGGATGGCCCCGGGCTGGTCGCCGCTGGGGTCGAAGTCGGCCTCGACCCGGAACGGAGCCACGGTGCGCTGCAGATCGGTGGTGGGACGCATACCGCTACGGTAGTCGGAGGCTCTGACAACACGCTGACCCACGCGAAGAGACCCTGCTCACCAGATGGTGTGCAGGGTCCCTTCGCGGGTGCGCTCGGTCGCCATTGGCGACGGAGTGCTAGCTGCCGGTGAGCTTCTCCCGCAGCGCCGCCAAGGCCTCGTCCGAGGCCAGCGTGCCAGCACCCTCAGGCTCGGCCGGTGTCGCCGCGGCGGAGGAGTAGGACGACTCGGGAGCCCCGCTCTCAGAGGAGCTGGACGACGAGGTCGTCGTGCCCTCCTCCTGGGCCGTCTCCTCGGCCTCGGCTGCAGACTCCACCTGTGCCTGGTGGGCCTCCCAGCTCTCGTGGGCCTCGGCGTACTCCTTCTCCCACTTCTCGCGCTGTGTGTCGAAGCCCTCGAGCCACTCGTTGGTCTCCGGGTCGAAGCCCTCCGGATACTTGTAGTTGCCCTGGTCGTCGTACTCAGCGGCCATGCCGTAGAGGGTGGGATCGAACTCGGCCGTCAGTGCGTCCGTGGCCTGCTTCAGCGACAGCGAGATGCGACGCCGCTCCAGGTCGATGTCGATCACCTTGACGAAGATGCCGGCGCCCACCTGGACGACCTGCTCGGGCAGGTCGACGTGGCGGTCGGCCAGCTCGGAGATGTGGACCAGGCCCTCGATGCCGTCCTCGACCCGCACGAACGCACCGAACGGAACGAGCTTGGTGACCTTGCCCGGCACGATCTGGCCGATCGCGTGGGTGCGCGCGAAGTGCTGCCAGGGGTCTTCCTGGGTGGCCTTCAGCGACAGCGAGACCCGCTCCCGGTCCATGTCGACGTCGAGCACCTCAACGGTCACCTCGTCGCCGACCTCGACGACCTCGCCGGGGTGGTCGATGTGCTTCCAGGAGAGTTCGCTGACGTGGACCAGGCCGTCGACGCCGCCGCCGAGATCCACAAACGCACCGAAGTTGACGATGCTGCTGACCACACCGGAGCGGACCTGGCTCTTCTGCAGCTCCTTGAGGAAGGTCGTGCGCACCTCGGACTGGGTCTGCTCCAACCAGGCGCGGCGAGACAGCACCACGTTGTTACGGTTCTTGTCCAGCTCGATGATTTTGGCCTCGATGGCCTTGCCGACGTACGGCTGCAGGTCACGCACTCGGCGCATCTCCACCAGCGATGCGGGCAAGAAGCCGCGCAGCCCGATGTCCAGGATCAGGCCGCCCTTGACGACCTCGATGACGGTGCCGGTGACGACCCCGTCCTCTTCCTTGATCTGCTCGATCGAGCCCCAGGCGCGCTCGTACTGCGCGCGCTTCTTGGACAGGATCAGCCGGCCCTCCTTGTCCTCCTTCTGCAGGACCAGGGCCTCGACGTCGTCGCCCACGGAGACAACCTCCGAGGGATCGACATCGTGTTTGATGGCCAGCTCACGCGAGGGGATGACACCCTCGGTCTTGTAGCCGATGTCGAGAAGGACCTCGTCCCGGTCGACCTTAACGATGACACCTTGGACGATGTCTCCGTCGTTGAAGTTCTTGATCGTGGCGTCAATCGCCGCGAGCAGCTCCTCCTCAGACCCGATGTCGTTGACAGCGATCTGGGAGATGGCCGTGTCGGCCGTGGTGGCAGTCATGTAGTAGGGGCTCCGATGGTGGGCAACAGTATGGACGAGGCCCGGGACCGGGCTCCGTCGAGTGGACAGGTGATGCGTGCGGCAGCGAATACACGCCAGCCGCGCTCCCAGGGTATCTGTGACTCAAGAGGCGGGTCAATCTGCGTCCTCACGAAGAGCGCCCAGCGCAGTGCAGTGCGGCCCACCAAACTCAATGCGCAGCGTCGTGCCAGGTCAACCCGGCGCCAATGCTGACGTCCAGCGGGACCGTGAGGTCCCCGGCCGTCCCCATCTGCGCACGCAGCATCGCCTCGACGTCGGCCTGCTCGCCGGGCGCGACCTCCAGCACCAGCTCGTCGTGCACCTGCAGCAGCATCCTCGACGTAGCGCCGGCCTCCCGCAGCGCCTGGTCAACCCGAAGCATGGCCACCTTGATCAGGTCTGCCGCGGAGCCCTGGATGGGGGCGTTGAGCGCCATCCGCTCGGCCATCTCCCGCCGCTGCCGGTTGTCGGACGTCAGGTCGGGCAGGTAGCGGCGTCTTCCCATCAGGGTCTCGGTGAACCCGGTGCCCCGCGCTTGCGCGACAACGTCCGAAAGGTAGTCGCGCACTCCACCGAACCGCTCGAAGTACATGTCCATCAGCACCCGCGCCTCCTCGGTGGAGACGCTCAGCTGCTTGGATAGCCCGAACGCTGACAGCCCGTAGGCCAGGCCGTAGCTCATCGCCTTGATCTTGGAGCGCATCTCGGGGGTCACCTCGGCGGGCTCCACAGAGAACACCCGGGAGCCCACGAAACGGTGCAGGTCCTCGCCGCTGCGGAAGGCCTCGATCAACGCCTCGTCACCGGACAGGTGCGCCATGATGCGCATCTCAATCTGGCTGTAGTCGGCAGACATCAGCACGTCGTAACCCTGGCCGACAACGAAGACCCGGCGCAGCCGGCGCCCCTCCTGGGTGCGGATCGGGATGTTCTGCAGGTTGGGGTCGGTGGAGCTGAGCCGACCGGTTGCCGCGATGGTCTGCTGGTATGTCGTGTGGATGCGACCGTCGTCGGCGATCGACTTCAGCAGCCCCTCGGCGGTGATCCGCAGGCGGGCCGCGTCGCGGTGCCGCAGCAGCGCCTCCAGGAACGGGTGGTCGGTCTGGGCGTAGAGGGTGGCCAGGGCCTCGGCGTCGGTGGTCCAGCCGGTCTTGGTCCGCCTGGTCTTGGGCAGTCCGAGCCGGTCGAAGAGCACGGTCTGCAGCTGCTTGGGTGAGCCGAGGTTGACGGTCTGGTCGGCGATGGCCTCCCAGGCGTCCTGCTGGGCGGTGCTGACGGCAGCGGCGAAGTTGGCCTCGAGCTGCTGCAGCGCGTCCAGGTCGGCGGCGATGCCGACCTGCTCCATCTGGCCCAGCACCTGCACCAACGGCAGCTCCAGCCCCCGCAGCAGCTCGGCGCCCTCGACGTCGCCCAGCTCGTCGTCGAGGGTGAGCGACAGGTCGTGAATGGCCCGGGCGTGCACCATGCTGGACCGGGCAACCCCGCCGTCGGCCGCCCCGATGTCGAGCGAGAGCTGGCCCCCGTCGTCGGGCTCGTCGTCGAGGCGTAGCTCGCGGTGCAGGTAGCGCAGCACCAGGTCGGCCAGGTCGTAGGAGCGTTGGTCGGGTCGGACCAGGTAGGCGGCCAGCTCGGTGTCCTGCACGACCCCCTCCAGCCGCAGCCCGCGAGCGGCCAGGGCGTGCAGCAGGTCCTTGCCGTCGTGCACCGCCTTCGGGTGGGCGGGGTCCGCGAGCCAGTCGCCCAGGGCCTGGTCGTCCTGGGGCGTCAGCGCGGTCAGGTCCAGGTATGCCGCGTCGGCGCCGCTGGCCAGCGCCAGCCCTGTGGCCTCGCCGGTGTGCTGGGCCCAGTGCCCCACCATGGACAGGCCCAGCCGCACCCCTGCCGAGGCGTGTTGCAGCAGCCACGCTGTGACCTCGCCGGGCTCCAGCACGGTGCCGTCGACCTCGATGCCGTCCTGGGCCTCGGCCTCGTCGGCGACTGCGTCGAGCGTGGCAAAGAGCCGGTCGCGCAGCACCCGGAACTCCAGGCCGTCGAAGACCCGGTGCACCTCCTCGCGGTCCCAGGTATGCCGCTCCAGGTCGGGGATCTGCAACGGCAGCTCCAGGTCGCCCAGGAGCTGGTTGAGCTTGCGGTTGCGCAGCACGTCGGACAGGTGGTCGCGCAGTGCCTGCCCCGCTTTGCCGGGGAGCTGGTCGGCGTTGTCGACGATGCCGGCCAGGTCTCCGTGCTGAGCCAGCCATTTGGCCGCCGTCTTGGGACCCACCCCAGGCACCCCCGGCAGGTTGTCCGAGGACTCCCCCACCATCGCCGCCAGGTCGCTGTATCGCTCCGGGAGCACGCCGTACTTGTCCTGCACCACCTCGGGGGTCATCCGGACCAGGTCGGAGACTCCCTTGCGGGGGTAGAGCAGCGTGCTCGCCTTGTCGACCAGCTGGATCGCGTCGCGGTCCCCCGAGCAGATGAGCACCTCCATCCCCTCCTCGCGGGCGCTTGCGGTCAGCGAGGCGATGATGTCGTCTGCCTCGTAGCCGTCCAGCTCCAGGTGGGCGATTCGTAACGCGTCCAGCACCTCGCGGATCAGCGGGATCTGGCCGCTGAACTCGGTCGGGGTGGCGGCCCGGCCGGCCTTGTACTCGGCATACTCCTGGGTGCGGAACGTGCTGCGGGACTTGTCGAAGGCGACGGCCAGGTGGGTGGGCGCCTCGTCACGCAGCACGTTGATGAGCATCGAGGTGAAGCCGTAGACTGCGTTGGTCGTCTGGCCGGTCGTCGTGGAGAAGTTCTCGGCCGGGAGCGCGAAGAACGCGCGATAGGCCAGCGAGTGTCCGTCCAACAGCAGCAATCGGCTCACGCATGGCACCCTATGCCGGATGACCGACAACACCCCACCGCCCACCGCCGCACCCGACGTGGACCCCATGAACACTGCTGGTCTCGTCGCCCGAATGCAGATCGAGGTCACCACCGCCACTCCGGAGCGCACCGAGGGGCAGATGCCGGTCGAAGGCAACACCCAGCCCTACGGTCTGCTCCACGGCGGCGCCAGTGTGGTGCTGGCCGAGACGCTCGGCTCGGTGGCTGCGGCCCTGTATGCCGGACCCGGCCGGATCGCCGTCGGGGTCGACGTCAGCGCCACGCACCACCGTGCCGCACGCAGCGGTCGGGTGCACGGGGTCGCGACCCCGCTCAGCCTGGGCCGGAGCATCGCCTGCTACGAGATCGTCATCACCGACGACGACGGGCGCCGCGTGTGCACCTCGCGGTTGACCTGCGCCCTGCGGGAGCGGGCACCCGGCGGCTGAGTGGACCGGACGACATACGCTCGGCTGCGTGGAGGCTGCCTTCCCCGGGCTCGGGACACTCATCAACGTCGTTGCCGTCGTCATCGGTGCCCTGGCCGGCATGAGCCTGGGTCACCGGCTCGGGGAGCACGTCAGGTCTGTCGTGACCGATGCCCTCGGGCTGGTGACCCTGCTGGTCGCGGGGCTGTCTGCGGTCCAGGTGACGGCGCCGGAGCTGGAGCAGGCCGTGGGCACCGGCGTGCCGGTCCTCATCGTGCTGGGCAGTCTGCTCATCGGCGGCATCATTGGCGCCGTCCTGCACATCGAGGACCGGTTGGCGGGGCTCGCCGGGGTCATCCAGGGGTATGTCGCCCGGTCTGAACGACGGTCGCCGCAGGACGCCGCGACCGGGGTGTCGTCGCGGGAGCGCTTCGTCGAGGGATGGCTGACCACGTCGCTGCTGTTCTGCGTGGGTCCGCTCACGATCCTTGGCTCGCTCAGCGACGGACTGGGTCGGGGCATCGACCAGCTGGTGCTGAAGTCCACCCTCGACCTGTTCGCGGCCATCGCCTTCGCCGCGTCATTCGGCGTGGGCGTGCTGTTCTCCGCCGTCTCGGTCGGGATCGTGCAGGGCTCGCTGACCCTGCTCGGGGTGGCCTTGGGCAGTGTGGTCCCGGACGCGCAGGTGGCCGCACTCACGGCCGTCGGCGGTCTCCTCCTGGTGGGGATCGCGTTACGCCTGCTCCGGCTGCGGGAGGTGCCGGTGGGCGACCTACTCCCGGCGCTGGTCGTGGCTCCGCTGCTGGTCGCGCTCGTGACCGCGGTGACCTAGCCCGATCCGTGTCTACGTGCGGCTACTTCATGGCCGGCATCCCGGAGATGACCGCGTCGGCGACCTCGCGCATGGACAGTCGCCGGTCCATTGCTGCCTTCTGGATCCAGCGGAAAGCCTCGGCCTCGCCGAGGCCCAGCTGCTTCATCAGCAGACCTTTGGCCCGGTCCAACCGCTTGCGGGTCTCGAAGCGCTCACCCAGATCTGTCACCTCGGTCTCCAAGGTTTTGCGCTCCTGCCACCGGGCCCGCGCTATGGCTAGGGCCGGCATCACGTCGTGCGCCGCGAACGGCTTGACGACGTAGGACATCACCCCGGCGTCTCGGGCCCGCTCGACCAGCTCCCGGTCACTGAACGCGGTCAGCATCACGACCGGGGCGATCCCCTCCTTGCCCAGCACCTCGGCTGCGCTGATGCCGTCCATTTCCGGCATCTTCACGTCCATGACAACGACATCGGGGCGGGTCTCGCGAGCCAGCGCCACAGCCTGCTCGCCATCAGAGGCCTGCCCGACCACGACGTGTCCCGCCTCGGCGAGCATCTCGGCCAGGTCCATCCGGATCAGCGCCTCGTCCTCAGCCACGACCACCCTCAGCGCAGCCGGGTCGGCATCGCCTAGAGGGCCAATGCCCTGGTCGTCGGTGGCCGGGGAGTCGGCTTCCGGCTGGACCGGTGTGGCGCTCGGGGTTGCCTCCTCGCTCACGGGTCGCACCTCCTTGGTTGCGGGACGTGGGATGCGCTCAGCACGTGCCGGGAGCGGGATTCGAACCCGCACGCCCTTTCGAGCAAAGCATTTTGAGTGCTCCGTGTCTGCCATTCCACCACCCCGGCGGGCGTCGCGACCTCCCTGAGCATAACGGCCCTACTCACCCTTGCGTAGCCGCGCATAGGCCGGGACCCTGCCGTAGACGGCGTCGCCGACCCGGTGCAGCCGAAGGGCGTTGGTGGAACCGGGGACACCGGGCGGCGAGCCGGCCACGATCACGATTAGGTCGCCCTGGACGCAGCGGCGCTCGCGCAGGAGAGCCTCGTCGACCTGCATCACCATGTCGTCGGTGTGCTCGACGTAGTCGGTCAAGAAGGTCTCGACCCCCCAGGACAGCGCGAGCTGGGAGCGGGTCGCGGCCTCGGGTGTGAAGGCCAGCATCGGCACGGGCGAGCGCAGCCGCGCCATTCGTCGCGCGGAGTCGCCGGTCTTGGTGAAGGTCACCATGAACGCCACGTCGAGCAGATCCGCGATCTCGGCGGCGGCCCGGGTGACCGCACCCCCGGTGGTCCGTGGCCTGGTGCCGAGCGGCTGGATCCGCTCGAGCGCGTGGTCCTCCGTGTTGGCGATGATGGTGGCCATCGTCTCCACGGCCTTGATCGGCCAGTCCCCGACACTGGTCTCGCCGGAAAGCATGATCGCATCGGCACCGTCGAGCACCGCGTTGGCGCAGTCGCTGGCCTCCGCTCGGGTGGGCCGGGGGTTCGTGATCATCGACTCCAGGACCTGGGTCGCGACGATGACCGGCTTGGCCTGCCTCCGGGCCATCTCGATGGCCTCCTTCTGCACCAGCGGCACCTGCTCCAACGGGAGCTCGACGCCGAGGTCCCCGCGGGCCACCATGATGCCGTCGAAGGCGGCGATGATCTCCTTGAGGTTCTCCACCGCCTGCGGCTTCTCGATCTTGGCGATCACCGGCACCCGCACGCCCTCCTCATCCATGATGCGGTGCACGTCCTCGATATCCACAGCGGACCGCACGAACGACAGCGCGACCAGGTCCACGTGGGTGCGCAGCGCCCAGCGCAGGTCGTCGGCGTCCTTGTCGCTGAGCGCAGGCACGCTGACCGCCGTGCCAGGCAGGTTGATCCCCTTGTTGTTGGACACCTGGCCACCGATGAGCACCTCGGTGCGCACGTCGGTCTCGGTGACCTCCGTGGCGCGCAGGTGCACCTTGCCGTCGTCGATGAGCAGGTCGTCGCCGACCGACACATCACCTGGCAGGCCCGCGTATGTCGTGCCGACCTCGTGGACGTCCCCCGGCACGTCGCGGGTGGTGATGGTGAAGGCGGACCCGGCGGACAGCGTGACCGGACCGTCGGCGAACCTGGCGGTGCGGATCTTGGGTCCCTGCAGGTCGGCGAGGATGGCCACCGCCCGTCCCACCTCGTCACCGGCCCGGCGGACCATGCGGTAGCTGTTGTCGTGGTCGCTGTGCGCGCCGTGCGACAGGTTGAGCCGGGCCACATCCATCCCGGCCCCCACAAGGGCCTTGATCTGCTCGTAGGTGCCGACAGCAGGGCCCAGGGTGCACACGATCTTGGCACGACGCATGATCCCTACCTTATGCCCGGGTCACGCCATCCTGTGAACGCTTTCGCACCCGTCCCGGGTCTGCGTCGTCCGAGTCCTCGCCGGCTCCCCCGGCGTCGTCCTCGGCACCTCTGCGTCCCCGCACCGGCAGGTCTGCGCGGCGCCCCCGCACGACATACAGCAGGACGCCGCCGGCGAAGACCACGAGGGACACCCACACGTTGACGCGCTGACCCAGCACGATCTCTGCGGGGTCGGTGCGCATCAGCTCGATGACCACCCGCCCCATCGTGTAGCCCATCAGGTAGAGCCCAAAAACCTGCCCGCGGGCGAAGCGCACCCTGCGGTCCAGCATCAGGATGACTACGGCCACCAGCAGGACCCACAGCGACTCGTAGAGGAAGGTCGGTTGGAAGGTGCCCAGCACGACCGCGTCACCCGCGGAGTCCCGCACCGCCGATCCGCTCCCCGCGTCCCACTGGTGGATGGTCAATGCCCATGGCGCGTCCGAGGGACCGCCGTAAAGCTCGTTGTTGAACCAGTTGCCCCACCGGCCCAGGGCCTGGGCAACCAGCAGACCGGGGGCAAGGGTGTCGGCGAGGTCGGCGAAGGAGTGCCCGTGCCTCTTGCAGCCGATCCACGCGCCGACGGCGCCCAGAGCGATGGCGCCCCAGATGCCGAGGCCGCCCTCCCAGATCTTCACCGCGTCGGCCAGGTTGCCGTTTTCGCCGAAGTAGGGTCGAGGGCTGGAGATGACGTGGTAAAGGCGGCCCCCGATGATGCCGAAGGCGATGGCCCATGGCGCGACGTCGTAGATCTCCTCACCGGTGCCGCCGCGGGCCTGCAACCGCCGCCCCGTGATCCAGATGGCGACGACGATGCCAACCAGGATGCACAGGGCGTAGGCCCGGATCGGCAGCGGTCCGAGGTGCCAGACGGCCTGCTCCGGACTCGGCAAGGAGGTAGGCAGGATCGGCCTCATAAGTGCGCCTGGCATCAGGGTGTGTGTCCTCGTCGTAGCAGGAGTCTCACGCGGCGCGGACGCCGCGGGCCAGTTCCCTGGTCAGCGTCTGCAGACCCGACCTGCTGTGATCGTCACGCAGCGCCGCGACCAGGGCGGAGCCGACGATGACACCGTCGGCGAAGCCGGCGACCTCACTCGCCTGTTTGGCGGTGGAGACCCCCAGCCCGACGCAGATCGGCAGATCCGTGACCTGCCGGGTGCGCTCCACCAGCACCTTGGCTCCGCTGCCCACCGACGCGCGAGCCCCGGTGACGCCCATCGTGGAGGCGACGTAGACGAAGCCACGACAGGCAGCGGTGGTGGAGGCCAGCCGCGCGTCCGTGGAAGAGGGCGCGACCAGGAAGATCGGGTCAACACCCTGATCGAGCGCAGCGTCGGTCCAGGACGCGGCCTCCTCGGGGATCAGGTCCGGGGTGATCATCCCGGACCCCCCGGCGGCCGCCAGGTCGGCGGCGAACCGGGCCGGTCCGTAACGCAGGACGGGGTTCCAGTAGCTCATCACCACCGGCACCGCACCGGCGGCGCGGGCGGCCTCGACGCAGCCGAAGAGGTCGGCGAAGCGGAAGCCGCTGCGCAGGGCGGCGTCGGCGGCGTCCTGGATGACGGGACCGTCCATCAACGGGTCGGTGTATGGCACGCCCACCTCGATGATGTCGGCACCGGCCTGCGCCAGCGCCGTCACCGCCTGCCGCGCACCATCGCGGTCCGGGTAGCCCGCGGGTAGGTAGCCCACCAGGGCAGCCCGGCCCTCGGCACGGCACCGTTCGAAGACGCCCGCGAGGTCACTCACCGGCATCGTCCGGATCGGCATCCAGCAGGTCGAACCAGCGGGCGGCGGTGTCGACGTCCTTGTCGCCACGTCCGGAGAGGTTGACCAGGATGGTGGTGCCCGGGCCGCTTTCCTTGCCCAGGCGCAGCGCGCCGGCCAGGGCATGAGCACTCTCAATGGCCGGGATGATGCCCTCGGTGCGGCACAGCAGCGAGAAGGCCTCCATCGCCTCGGTGTCGGTGACGGGGTAGTACTCGGCACGGCCGATCGCGTTGAGGTAGGCGTGCTCGGGGCCCACCGACGGGTAGTCCAGACCGGCCGATACCGAGTGTGACTCCAGGGTCTGCCCGTCCTCGTCCTGCAGGACGAAGGTCGAGGCGCCGTGCAGGACACCGGGTGAGCCCGCCGCGAACCGGGCTGCGTGCCGGCCCGTCGACACACCGTCGCCACCTGCCTCCAGACCGACGAGCCGGACACCCTCCTCGTCGACGAAGCGGTGGAAGATTCCCATCGCGTTGGACCCACCGCCGACGCAGGCACAGACGATGTCGGGCAAAGCCCCGGTCGCCTCCAGCATCTGGTCGTGTGCCTCGTTGCCGATGATCGCGTGGAAGTCACGGACCATGGTCGGGAACGGGTGCGGCCCGGTGACCGTGCCGAGCAGGTAGTGCGTGTGCTCCACGTTGGTCACCCAGTCGCGCATCGCCTCGTTGATGGCGTCCTTGAGGGTCGCGCTGCCGTGGTCGACGGGGACCACCTCGGCGCCCAGCAGACGCATCCGGGCGACGTTGAGCGCCTGCCGCCTGGTGTCCACCCTGCCCATGTAGACCCGGCAGTCCAGCCCGAGCAGGGCAGCGACCGTGGCGGTGGCTACCCCGTGCTGACCGGCACCCGTCTCGGCGATCACCCGGCTCTTGCCCATCCGCACGGTCAGCAGCCCCTGCCCGAGCACGTTGTTGATCTTGTGCGAGCCAGTGTGGTTGAGGTCCTCCCGCTTGAGGAAGACCCGGGCCCCACCCGCGTGCTCGGCAAACCTGCGCACCTCGGTCAGTGGGTTGGGGCGCCCGGTGTAGGTGCGCTGCAACCGGGCCAGCTCATCCTGGAAGGTCGGGTCCTTCGCTACCTCCAGCCGGGCCTGGTCGAGCTCGTCCAACGCGGCCACAAGAGCCTCGGGGACAAATCTTCCCCCGAAGTCACCGAACCTGCCCGGCACCTGCACCTGTTGGCTGACGGCCTCGATCTGCTCGGTGATGCTGGTCATGCCCGCCCCACTCCGTGCAACGCGGGGTGCACCCCTGCGGCCACCATCTCCCGGACGGCTTCTTGAGGGACGTCCCCGGTCACCAGTGCCTCCCCAACGAGCACGGCCTGAGCACCGGCCCGGGCGTAGTCCATGACATCCAGGGGTCCCCGCACGCCTGACTCGGCGACGGTCACCACCGTGTCCGGCAGGGCCGGCGCCACGCGGGCGAACGTCCCCCGGTCGACTTCCAGGGTCTTCAGGTCGCGGGCGTTGACCCCCACGATCCGGGCCCCGGCGTGCACCGCCCGCTCCGCCTCAACCTCGTCGTGCACCTCGACCAGGGCATGCATGCCCAGCGACTCGGCCCGCTCCAGCAGGCCGGTGAGCACCTCCTGCTCCAGGGCCGCCACGATGAGCAGGACCAGGTCGGCCCCGTAGGCCCTGGCTTCCCAGACCTGGTAGGCATCGACGATGAAGTCCTTGCGCAGCACGGGCACATCCACGCGGCTGCGCACCGCAGCCAGATCCTGCAGGCTGCCACCAAAACGGCGCCGCTCGGTCAGGACGCTGATCATGGAGGCGCCGCCGGACGCGTAGTCGGCGGCGAGCGAGGCAGGGTCGGCGATGGCCGCGAGCGCACCTTTGGAGGGACTGGATCGCTTGACCTCCGCGATCAGATGCACTCCCTCCCCGTGCGCCAGGGCGGCGTGACCATTGCGTGGACCGGGCATGCGCTCCACGATCTCCTTGACGCGGGAGAGCGGGAGGTGGCTGCGCCGGTCCTCGAGGTCAGCCCGAGCACCGGCGACGATCTGATCCAACACGGTTGATGTGGACACACACCCAGGGTAGACCGCTGGGCGGGATGCCCCGAACCGGTGGGTTCAGTGCTTGTGTGACCCTGCGCTCTGGCCGTAGCCGGCGGTCTGCAGACCGACCCATGCCCCGATGCCGAGGACGGCGACGGCGATACCGGCCCAGGTGGCCCAGGTCAGACCGAAGTAGATCCCGACCGACAACAAGGCGCTGGCCACGATCAGCAGGACGACACCGGTCCACGCGGCGACGCTGTGACCATGTCCGAGCTCGTCATCCATGAGCCGATTGTGCCAGCAATGGCGACGTCATCTCGCGCAGGACACTCAGGGCGGCTCGGGGGTGCTGTCAGACTCGTCGGTGCGGACGGGGTCTTCGGTAGGGTCGCGCCCTGCGCTCAGCTCCTCCCAGGCACGAGCGCTGGCGTCGGGGCCCGCAGGCTCTTCTGGCGAGTCTTGCCTGGCTGGCCGGCCCCGCAGCACCGTCCGGTGAGACGCAGCGGGGGCGGCGGACACGTCAGAGGCGGGGGCATCAGCGGCACGGTCGGTGCGCCGCCCGGACAGCACGGCGGCAACCACCCCGCACATCGTGACCAGTCCGGCCGCCGCCACAATCCAGGGCCACACGGTCGCGTCTGCCGTAGTGCCGGCTGCGGTGAGGCTCACCGACTCGGGTCCGAGCAGTGTCCCCGGAGACCCGGGCCCGCCAGGTCGGCTTGCGGATCGAGCCGCGGCGGTGGGGTCGACGGCGACGCTCAACCCGATCCAGAGCAGCCAACCCCCGGCGATGAGAGCCAGCACCAGGCCGGTTCCGCGGACAGCACCGCGGGTCAGCAGGCTCACGAGGGTTGCCGCGGCTGCGAGCAGTCCCGCGGCCGTCACCGTGCCGGTCACCGCCGCACCTGTCACCAGCGCCGCAGTAGTGCCGAGCACAGGGTCCTGGAGCTCAACCGAAAGCCAGACGCGGCCTGCGCCGACCACGGCGGTCAGCGAGCCCGCCAGCAGCAGCACCACCGGCAGCGTCCTCACCCTGACGCCCGCTGCTGTGACGCCCAGGAGGCGTGCATCCTGGTGTAGACACCCCCGCGTCCCACGAGGTCCCGGTGTGTTCCGGTCTCGACGACACGGCCCTTGTCCACCACGATCACGGTGTCGGCCGCCTCCGCGGTCGAGAGGCGGTGCGCGATGGCCACCGAGGTCCGACCACGGGTCAGCCCCTCCAAGGCTCGCTGAATGCGCACTTCGGTTGCGGGGTCGACCGCGCTGGTGGCCTCGTCCAGCACCAGCAGGTCCGGGTCGGCCAGGTAGGCCCGAGCGATCGCGACGAGCTGACGCTCCCCCGCAGACAAGGACTCACCGCGCTGTCCAACCTGGGTATGCATGCCGTGCGGCAGCCTGTCGACCCATGAGTCGAGACCCAGCTCGGTCAGCGCCAGGCCGATCGCTTCGTCATCGGCGCCGGGCTGTCCGAACCGGACGTTGTCGGCCAGGCTCTGGTCGAACAGGAAACCCTCCTGAGGCACCATCACGACCCGCCGGCGCAACGAGTCGAAGCGGAGCGTGCGCAGATCGACCCCGTCGATGCGGACCGTGCCGTGGACGGGGTCCATCAACCGAGTGAGCAGCTTGGCCATCGTCGTCTTGCCGGAGCCGGTCTCACCCACGATCGCCACCCGGGTGCGCGGCTCGATGGTCAGCTCGACATCCTGCAGCACCGGTGCGCCGTCTGGGTAGGAGTAGCCCACCCCGTCGAACTGCACCGTCAACGGGCCCCGAGGTTGGCTGTGGCCCTCCGGACCCGGGTCAGACACGTCCGCGGGCGTGTCGACCACGCCGATGACCCGGCGCCAGCCGGCCACGGCGTTCTGCAGCTCGTTGAGGATCTCGGTCGCCATCAACACCGGCTGGGTGAACAGGTTGACCAAGAACAGGAAGGCCAGCAGCTCGCCGAGACTGACCTGTTCGTCCACTGCCAGCACGGTGCCGACCACCAGCACGACGGCAGTGGTCAGCCCGGCAAAGGCCTGCCCCGAGGCGAAGGCCAGTACCGAACGGGTCTGCGCATGGATCGCTGCGCGGCGGTGATCTTCGATCGCGCTGTCGATGCGCGCCTGGGTGCGCTCCTCAACACCGTAGGACCGGATGGCCATCGCACCGACCACGGACTCGGAGATGGCCGCGAGCATGTCACCTACCCGGGCGCGAACATCGCCGTAGGCACGACCCAGCATCGGCTGAAAACGACGGATCAGCACCACCAGAGGCAGGAAGCACAGGTAGACGACACCCGCCAGGATCGGGCTGTAGACCAGCATCAGCACCGTGGCCAGCACGATCTGAGCGGTGGAGATCAGCAACATGAGCCCGCCGAACTGCACGAACATCGAGATGGTGTCGACGTCGCTGGTCACCCTGGAGACTAGCGACCCCCGCCGCTCGGTGCTCTGGGTCAGGACCGACAGGTCGTGAATGTGCCGGAAGGCGGTGGTGCGCAGGGTGGCCAGGCCTGACTCGGCCGCCGTGAACAGCCGGATGTTGACGAGGTACTGAGCGGCGCTGGTCACGAGTACGACAAGAGCGGCCATCCCGATTGCCAGCGACACGAACCGCAGGTCAGGCCCGCTCGGTCCCAGGATGCCGTGGTCAGTGGTCTGCTGCACCACGAACGGGATCAGCACCCGTCCCACGGTGGCCACCAGGGCCAGGGCCACCGTCACCGACAGCCCCCGCCGCAGCTCCGGAGAGAGCTGCAACCCACGACGCAGCGTGTCGAGGGTCCCTAGCCCGGAGCTGGCCTCGATCCGGCTGCCGGGTCCCAGATCGTCGCGAGTAGCCGAAGTCATTCCTCCTCCCCTGCGGCCAGGGCCTGGCGCTCCTGAGCCTCCCGGGTGTAGGCACTGACCAGGTCGAGGTAGCCACGACAGCGGCCCACGAGGTCCTCGTGCCTCCCCTCGTCCAGCACGCGACCGTGCTCGAGGTAGACCACGTGGTCGGCCAGGGTGATCGTTGCCATGCGGTAGGCGACCACCAGGACGGTCATCCCCTCGCTGGCCTCACGCAGACCTGCCAGGATGTCCTGCTCGACAGCGGGGTCTACGGCGCTGGTCGCATCGTCGAGGATGAGGAGGCGGGGGGCGCGCACAACGGCTCGGGCCAGCGCGATGCGCTGGCGCTGTCCGCCGGACAGCGAGCCGCCGCGCTCACCGATCCGGGTGTCCGCGCCGTCGGGCAGCTCCTTCACGAACTCCTCCGCCTGCGCGATGCGCAACGCCCGAGCCACTTCGGCATCGCTGAAAGCGGACCCGAGGGTGACGTTGCCGCGGACCGTGTCGTCGAACATGAACGTCTGTTGGGCGACCAGCGACACGGCCGCCGCCACCCCACCGTGTCGCACCTCGCGCAGGTCGACGTCGTCGATGCGTGCCTGCCCGGAGTCCGGGTCGACCAGCCGCACGGCCACGCTGGTCAGACTGGACTTGCCCGAGCCCGTCGGGCCTACCAGCGCCGTGGTGGACCCCGCTGGAACCTCGAGGGTGACCCCACGAATGGCCGGCACCCGCTCCACCTCGGCGGCTGAGGGCCCCTGACCCGGGTCGTGGTCCTGCCCCAGCACCTCGCGCGCCTTCTGGACGACGTAGTCGAAGCGCACCTCGTGCAACCCCGGCCGGGCCGGCCCGCCGGTGTCCAGGTGCGCGGTGCCGTAGTCCATCGCCCCTTGTGCCTGCAGCACCGCGTCGACCCGCCGATGCCCCACGACGGATCGGGGGATCTCGGCCAGCACCCAGCCCAGGGCACGCACCGGGAAGGCCAGGATCGAGAACAGGTAGGCGATCTGCACCACGTCGGCCGCCGCCAGGTCGCCGGAGGCGACCCGAGCGGTGCCCACGCCCAGCACGGCCAGGGTGCCCAGGGTGGGGATCGCCTCGATGGCGGGCTCGAACACGCCTCGGGTCCGGCCGACGTCGATCAGGGAGTCGCGCAGCTCGTGGGTGACCACGCGGAACCGGTCGGCCTCCTGCGCCTCGCGTCCCATTGCCTTGACCACGAGGCCGGCCTCGAAGGACTCGTGCGCAACCTCGCTGACCTCGGCACGCAGTTGCTGGGCGCGGGTGATCTTGGGCGACATGATCCGCTGGAAGACCAGGTTGACCGCGAACAGCAGCGGGAAGACCAACAGCCCGATCAGCGCCAGAACCGGGTCGACCACCAACATCATCGTGCCGGCCACCACCAGCATGACGATCACCCCGAGGGCCATGGGCAGCGGGTTGAAGACCTGCCAGGTGGCCTCGACGTCGGAGTGCGCGTTGGACAGCAGCTGACCCGAGGGATGGGCATGGTGCCAGGTCAACGGCAGCCGGAGGTACTGCCGGCTCACCCGGCGGCGGTAGTCCGCCTGCAGGTTGAAGCCGGCGACCGTGGCCATCACCCGGCGCAGAATGACCCCGATCACGTTGATGGTCATGATCAGGAACAGCAGCCCGAACATCCCCCACAGGGCACCGGCGCTGACCTCTTTGGCGGCCACGGCTGGGCTGATCACCGACGCTGTGAGGTAGCCGATCGCCCATGCCGTCGCCACGGTGGCCCCGGCCCAGAGCACGGCACCGACGACGGCGACCGAGATGTATTTTTTCTGCTGCCGCATCCCCGACCAGATCACTGCCAGGCCCTGACGCAGCACGGCTCGGCTGGCGCGCGGTGGCTGCACCGGTCGGGCAGCGGAAGCCGCAGTCATAGGCGAGCCGCAGACATGGGGCGAGGGGCCTCTCGATTGGATCCAGGGGGAAGACCTGATTTTTGCACGCGGCTCGGGCACACTCCCCAGGGGTGGTGTTGGATGAACGACATGAACCTGGCGCAGCGGCACCGGCACGCCCTGTGTGACACGGCTCAAGCGTTGGGACCCGAGGCGGTCACGCTGTGCGACCCGTGGAGCGTCCGCGAGCTGCTGGCGCACCTGGTGATCCGGGAGCGCCGTCCGGACACCTGGCCCGGCATCCTCGGCGGTGTCCTGCAGGCCAGGACCGAAGCCGTGCAGCGTGAGGTGGCAGCAAGAGACATCGACATCCTGCTGGACCAGGTCCGCCACGGGCCTCGATGGTCACCGACAGCGCTGCCCAGGATCGATGACCTGGTCAACACCACCGAGTTCGTCGTCCACCACGAGGACCTGCGCCGGGCGCAATCGGACTGGAAGGCCTCGGCCCCGGACGAGCAGACCGCCGCCGCGCTGTGGAGGCAGCTGCGCCGAGCCGGACGGCTGCTCTACCGGTCAAGCCAGGTCGGTGTCGTCGTCATCGCACCCGGCCACGGGCGCGCCGCGCTGCGTCGACCCTCCTCCGGTTTCGGAACGGTGGTCCTGACGGGCAACCCCCTCGAGCTCACGTTGCACGCCTTCGGCCGTGAAGGGGTCGCTGATGTGCGTGTTGCGGGCGACCCGCTGGACCTCGCCGTGCTGACCGGTGCCGAGCGCTCCGTGTGAGCAGCACCGGCACCCTGCGACTGCATACCTCTGCCGGGCGGGCCGCCGACATCCTCGTAGCCCTGCTGCCGTCCGCCGGTGGCCCCGGGCCGCTGCTGCTGGGTATCGACGGGCGCAGCGGAACCGGCAAGACGACGCTGGCCGACGCGCTCGGACGGACCTTGGCCGGCCAGCGGTTGAGTGCCCGGTGCGTGCACATGGACGAGCTGTATGCCGGATGGCAAGGGCTGGCCGCTGCCCTGCCCTGCGTGCGTAGCCAGGTGCTGGAACCGCTACGGTCCGGCGCCGCGGCCTTCTACCGTCGCTGGGACTGGGCCCGCGACGCTTGGGAGCCGAACTTCGCGACGATCGGGCAGCACGACGTCGTGGTGGTGGAGGGGGTGGGCGCGGTGCACGCCGATCCCGCCGCCTACGACCTCACCATCTGGCTCAGCGCCCCTACGCCGGTGCGTCGACGGCGGGCCCTGGCAAGGGACGCGGAGATGTTTGCCCCGCACTGGGAACGCTGGGCCCAGCAGGAGGACGACCTCTTCGGGCCGGGGGGCGACGACCCGCCACCCTGGCTGGTTGACGTCCACCTGTGCCTGGTCCCCGACGGGCAGCAGGACCAGCAGGGGCAGACGCTAGGACCGACGCAACCATGAGGCAGGTCACCACCTCGTGGTTGTCGACGGCCCGCGGGCAGCTGCGCCGACGTTTCGCCGGGCCGCAGGCGGTGCAGCGGCTGACCCGGCTGCGTGCCCGGTTCCCGATGATCCTGCAGGCGGCTACCGGTGCGGCGCTGGCGTGGCTCGTGGCGACCAGGCTGCTGGGTCACCCTCTGCCGTTCTTCGCACCGGTCACCGCCATGGTGTGTCTGGGTCTGACCTACGACAACCGGGTGCGCCGAGTGCTGGAGCTGATGGTGGGGGTGGCGATCGGCGTCTTCATCGGCGATGCCTTCGTGCACTTCTTCGGCAGCGGAGTCTGGCAGATCGCCGCGGTGACCGTGCTCGCGATGTCACTGGCCGTCCTGGCCGGCGCTGGCCAGCTGCTGATGCTGCAGGCGGGCATCCAGGGGGTCATCGTGGCGACCCTGGTGGCCCAGGACGGAGCCGCCTTCGAACGGTGGCTGGATGCGTTGGTCGGTGGTCTCGTGGCTCTGGCCATCGCCATGCTGGCTCCGGGGCGTTCCGCGGTGCACCGACCCAGGGAGCGGGCGTTTGCAGTCATCTCGCACCTGGCCGACATCCTCGGCAACACCGCAGAAGCCCTGCGCCAGCAGGATGCGGAGCGGGCGGCGAAGGCCATGCAGACCGCCCGCGACCTACAGCCAGAGCTCGACGACCTGAGGGAGGCGGCCGCTGAGGGACTCGCCGTGGCGACCCTGGCTCCGCTGCGGCGCCGGCACCGGTCCGGGCTGCTGGCCATCGGCGCCGTCATCGGCCCCCTGGACATGGCCATCCGTGACGTCCGGGTGCTGGTCTACCGGGCCGAGGTGGCGCTGTCGGTCAACGAGAGGGTGCCCGAGGGGTATGTCGACCTGGTCGACGAGCTGGCGATGGCCGCTCAGCACATTGGTGACGAGCTGCAGGCCGGGCGGTCAGCGCAGGAGGCTCGGGAGGACCTCGTGGTGCTGGCCCGGCACTCCACGTGGGGTGCCCGGGGGGCAAGTCTGTCGGCCGAGGTGATCCGGGCCCAGGTGCGCTCCACCGTCGTCGACCTGCTGGTCCTCACTGGCATGAGCCGCACGCAGGCCCGGCAACGGGTCCCGCACACCCGCGATGACCTGGACCCCGGGCCGCAGGTCGTGGCGGGGACGTAGAGCATCTAGGGCACGGGCCCCGAACTGTGATGGGCGACCAGGGCCGAGAGCCGGGCAGCCTCTCGCACGGCCAGCTCTCCGTCTGCCCGTTGGATGGCCATCACTGACACCTCCTCGGTGTCGGCCAGCTCCAAGGTCACCCAGGGAGCACCGTCGGAGAAGCCCACCGCCACGATCTCCTGCCAGTCCAACTCGAGGGTGCGGACCAGGTTGACCACCCGCAGCCCGGACGGCGTGGGCACGGCCCGCAGCACCGCATACCGCCACAGGACCGCGGCGATGAGGAGGCCGAACAGCACGGTCAGCACTCGGTCGGGCATGCCGAAGCCGGCGTCACCGCCGCCGGGCACAGCAACGGCCACCACCGTGAACACCACGACGCAGGCCAGTGCGCTCACCTTGGCGACCGCGGCGCCGCGACGCGGCCGGAACACCGCATAGGCATCTGGGGTGTGGGTCGGCACGAGGACCAGGCTACGGCGCACCGCCGCAGAGCCGGTATGCCGTCCGCGGCAAGGGCGCTGTTCAGCCCTGCTGGTGGATGTGGCTCGCGGCAAGGTCGCGCAGAGTCTGGATCGCCGCCGCGGCATCCTGGGCACCGTAGACCGCCGACCCGGCCACGAACACGTCGGCACCGGCCTCGGCGCACTGCCCGATCGTGTCCTGCGAGACCCCGCCGTCGACCTGGATCCAGATCTGCCCGCCGTGGGCCCGCACCGCCTGGCGCACCTGGACGATCTTGGGCAGCTGGTCGGCCATGAACGACTGGCCCCCGAAGCCGGGCTCCACCGTCATCACCAAGACCATGTCCACCTCGGCCACCAGGTCGGCATACGGCGCGAAGGGGGTGCCGGGCTTCAGAGCGATGCAGGCTCGCGCCCCTGCGGCTCGGATCGACCGGGCCGTGGCCAGGGGGTCGGCGGCAGCCTCGACGTGGAAGGTCACCGACGAGGCGCCGGCCTCGGCGTAGTCGGGAGCCCACCGGTCCGGGTCCTCGATCATCAGGTGCGCGTCCAGCGGGACCGGGCTGACCTGCGCCAGCCGTTCGAGGACCGGCAGCCCGAGGGTCAGGTTAGGCACGAAGTGCCCGTCCATCACATCGACGTGAGCCCAGTCGGCGCCCTCGATGCGGCCCAGCTCGCGCTCCAGGTTGGCGAAGTCGGCGGACAGGATGCTGGGGCTGATCTGCAGGCTCACGGTCGCCCAGCCTAGCGGCAGCCTGTACAGGGCTCAGGTCTTGCGCAGCAGGGCGATGAACATGCCATCGGTGCCGTGCAGGTGCGGCCACAGCTGGGCTCCCGGGCCGGCGCCGGTATGCGGCAGCACCAGCCCCGCTCGGTCCTGCAACAGCCCGCGCACGTCCACGACCTCGACACCAGGAACCCGCTTGACCACGTCGGCGACGACCAGCCGGGTCTCGGCTACGTGCGGCGAGCAGGTCGCATAGGCGGCGACACCCCCGCTGCGCAGTGCGCTCATAGCCGAGCCGAGCAGGTCGCGCTGCAGCGGACCGAGCTCGGTGAGGTCAGCCGGGCTCCGGCGCCATCGAGCCTCCGGCCTGCGCCGCAGAGCACCCAGCCCCGTGCACGGGGCATCGACAAGCACCCGGTCGAAGGAGTCGGGAGACTCGGCCCCCACGGCCCGGCCGTCCTGCACTCGCACCTCGACCTCGGCACCGGCGGCGACGGCGGCGCGCAGCGTCTGCCGCACGAGGCCCGCGCGGTGCTCGCTGACCTCTACCGCCGTGAGGCGAGCCCCAAGCTGTCGTGCCGCTGCAGCCAGCAGACCGGCCTTGCCCCCCGGACCGGCGCACAGGTCGAGCCAGCGACCCTGGTCACCGTCCACAGGGGCGGCCAGCAGTGCCAAGGTGACCAGCTGGGAGCCGGCGTCCTGCACGGCGGCCCGACCGTCGCGGACGGGGGCCAGCGCACCCGGGTCACCGCTGTCCAGCGTCCAGGCCGTGGCTGCGGTGGGCGCGGGTCGGGCGCCCCCCTCCTCGAGCTCCGCCTCGGCGCCCAACCCGGGACGCGCAGCGAGGGTCAGCGGCCCGGGGGTGTTCTGTGCCTGCAACACGGCTCCCAGGTCGTTTGTAACGGTGTTCGGAGTGCTGACGCCGTGCCCGATCAGTGCCGCGCGCAGCGCCCGGACGATCCACACCGGGTGCGAGTGTTGCACCGCCAGCCGCTCCCACGGGTCCTGGATCGGCTCCGTGACCTGCGCCATCCACTCGTCGCGGGTGCGCTCGCCGACCCTGCGCAGCACAGCGTTGACAAAGCCCCCCGACCCTTGGCCGGTCCGTCCCCGGGCCAGCGCGACCGTGGCGCTCACCGCCGCATGGTCCGGCACCCGCATGGCGAGCAGCTGGTGTGTGCCGAGCCGCAACACATCCAGGACCGGCGCGTCGATGTGGTGCACGGGGCGCCGCGACGCCAGCGCGATGACCGGGTCGTACAGCCCCCGCATCCGCACCGTGCCATAGGTCAGCTCGGTCGCGAAGGCGGCGTCCCGGCCACTCAGCCGCGCCTCACGCAGCAGCCGCGGCAGCTCCAGGTTGGCGTAGGCGCCCTCCGCGACGGCTCGCAGCGCCTGGTATGCCGTGTCCCGGGCCGGATCACCGAGCCGAGGCCGTTGCGAGGGCGCGGTCCGCGAGCGCGGTCGTCGCTCAGTCATCGGCGTTGGCCCCCAGGGTCTCATCGGAGTGCAGCCGGGCTCCCCGCGCCCAGGCCACGGCATCCATGGCCGGCTTGCCCGCCGGCTGCACCTGGCCGAGCCGCACGTCTGCGCGGCCGGTACGCACGACGACAGCCTGGTCGACCACGCAGACCCGGCCGGGGGCGGCATCGGTCGCCGCCTCGGTTGCGCTCGAACGACGCGTTGGAGTGTCGGGCCGCACCGGCAGCACTTTGAGCCGGGCGCCACGGAAGGTGGTCCAGGCCCCCGGTGTCGGCGTGCACCCGCGGATGTGGCGATCCACGACATACCCCGGTCGAC
>JAABUN010000710.1_pt1 | contig 82720 bp, 69 predicted proteins | sample 5559311 | NCBI WGS metagenome assembly JAABUN01 (sample SAMN10711877, study PRJNA513370) | rock metagenome | isolation source: Antarctica rocks | place: Antarctica: Victoria Land, Siegfried Peak sud
CGGCAGCGCCGCCCCCACCAGAAAGCCGAAAAAGGCGTAGTGGTCGGTCAGCGTTACGCCGCGCAGCAGGTCCGACCAGCGCGTGGCGAAGACGCGGTACACGAGCAGCACGACCCCGAAAAGCAGCAAGGCGATCAGGCGCGGCACGGCCGCCGAAAGCGGCGGCATCGTGTCGCGCTCGCCCCGGCCCGTTGGGGAGGCGAGCAGCAGGGCGGCCGATAGCCAGGCGGACAACAGCAGCACGCCCACGCCGAAGCCTTGAAGCAGTTGGTAGGCCGCCATGAAGCCGCTCGCCATCAGAACAAGCGCGAGCGGCGGCAGGCCGACGAACGGAAGCGTCACTGCGGGTGCATCTTCGTCGGTTTGGGTGGCGGAGCGCAGCACCCACAGCGCGATTGGGCCGAGCGCGAGGCCGCCCAGCACGACCGGAACCATCTTCGGCTCGTGGAGAACTTTTGTGGCGAGCAACGCGCCCAGACCGGCCACGAGCAGCGATGAAGCCGCGAGCCGCAGGCCGAACGCGACGGACTTCGGCGGGCCGGCGGCACTTGATCGAACGTCACCGGAAGCGCGGGCGGCGAGCGCGCCCAGCAGCAGCGCGAACGGCACGCCGGCACCAAACGCGACGCCCGCCGCGCTCCACAAGCCTTTCGGCGCACCAGGCATCAGCGCCCCCCGATACACGCCCAGAGCGGCGACCGCGCACAGCGTCACGGCGAAGCCCGCTCCGAGCACGGCGGCCGGGGCGTCTTCTTCTGTTGCGCCGCCGAGCAGCAAAAGCGTCAGCGCGACCGCGAGCCAGCCCATCGCCGCCCCGACCAGGGCGTCCACGATGCCGCCGTTCGCGCGCAAAAACAAAAGCGACACGCTTACGGCGACAAGGGCGAGCGCGCACGGCGTCTGAGCGCGCAAAGCCGAGTCGCCGGGCGCGGCCGAGCGGCGCATCGTCCACGAGGCGAGGAGCGACAATAAGCCGCCCACGAGGAAGCCGCGCCCCCAGCCCTGACCGGCAGAGAAGTAGCCGCTCGTCGGCAGCGTGGCAAGGAAAACGAGAATGGGCAGCCCGCCCGCGACGAGCCAGACCGCTGACAGAAGCGAATCTGTCCGTGGCAGGGCGGCGACACCATCTCCCAAATTGCCCGCGCGCCGATTTCCCGACGGCAGCAGCAGTCCGCAAAGCCAGCCGACCACGCCCAGCAGCAGGGCCGAACCCAACAAATAACGCTCCATGATGTCCCCGCGCGCCTCCCGTTTCGGGTGTCCGTTCCCGACCCTATTTTAGACAAATGTAAGAAGAAGAGGATGCGGCCCACCGCGACGTATTTTCCGCGCCCCGCCCCGGTGTCAAGGAACCGAGCCGCGCGGCGGCGAACTTACCGCAAACCAGAGTTCGAGGGATTGAAATCCCTCGCTCGAAAGTGCGACCGTCCTGCCGGACGGAAAAACAGACAGGACGCTCTTGACAGGAACCGTCCAGAGGACGGACGCTTTACCGAGCGAGGGATTTCAATCCCTCGAACTCCCCCGCGCCCCCGATTTCCTACGCCGATAAACGCAATGAAAATCAAAAGACTCGGCCGCACCGGCCTCAAGGTGAGCGAAATCTGTTTGGGAACGATGACCTTCGGCAACCAAGCCGACGAGCAAACGTCGTTCGGCATCATGGACGTGGCCGACCAGGCCGGCGTCAATTTCTTCGACACGGCCGACGTGTACCCGCTCGGCGGCGACACGGACGCGAACGGCCGCACCGAGGAGATCGTCGGCCGGTGGATTAAGGAAAAAAAGGCGCGCGAACGGATCGTGCTCGCCACGAAATGCCGGGGCCGCATGGGACCCGGCCCGAACGACGAGGGCCTGAGCCGCAAGCACATTCTGCGCGCTTGCGACGAATCCCTGCGCCGCCTCCAAACCGATTACATTGACCTGTACCAGACCCACGCGCCGGACCCGGACACGCCCATCGAGGAAACTCTGCGCGCCCTCGACGATCTGGTCCGGGCCGGCAAGGTGCGCTACGCCGGCTGCTCCAACCACCCCGCGTGGCAACTCGCCGACGCCTTGTGGGCCAGCGACAAACACAATCTGAGCGCGCGCTTCGACTGCGTTCAGCCGCGCTACAACCTATTATTTCGCATGATCGAGGACGAGATTTTGCCGCTGTGCCGCGCGCACGGGGTCGGCGTGATCGCCTACAACCCGCTTGCGGGCGGGATGCTCACGGGCCGCTACCAGGCCGGACAAACCAAACAGCCTCTTGCAGCCGAAAACGCGAACCGTTTCACGCTCAAAAACAGCGGCGCGCTGTACCGCCGCCGCTACTGGAACGAAGCCGTGCTCGAAGCCGTGAGCGAACTGGGCGCGTTTTTTACCGGCCGGAGCAAAAGCCTGACGCACGTCGCGCTTGCCTGGGTGCTCGCCCGCCCCGACGTGACCTGCGCCATCGTGGGCGCGAGCCGCCCGGAACAATTGACGGACAGCCTGCGCGGCGTCGAAACGGTCTTGGACGATGAGGAAATGTCCGCCTGCGACGCCGTCTGGTTCGACCTGCCCCGCGAGCGCGACCCGCAGATCGCCCGCCGATGACTTCTTTGACGACGCGCTTCGTCCGCGCCTACCCGCCCGCCGAGGCCCTGCCCGACGCCGACGCGTTCTGGCTGCCCTTCGAGGACGGCGAGCTGCTCGCGCGGTCGGCTGGCGCAAACGGCGAACTCGCTCTCGTTCACGGCGGCAAAAGCGCGCTCGGCGGTCTGACGTTGGCCGGCGAGCCGCTTTACCTGGGCACGCTCGACGGCACGCCCTGCCTCGCCGTCGAACTCGCCGCGCCGGACGATGCTGCCGACCCCAGCGCGGACCAGGTTCCGCCGCCGGGTGACACACCGAATCTGGTGCGCGTCGGCCTGCGCGCGCTGTACGGCCGCCTTGATGCTGCTGCCTACGCGCTCGCCGGCTACGCTTCGCAACTGCTCCATTGGCGACGCATCAGCCGCTTTTGTCCCGCCTGCGGCCAAGCCACCGAAGGCGTGGAAAATACCTGGGGCCGCCGCTGTTCGGCCTGCGGCCATGTGGCCTACCCGCCCGTGTCGCCCGCCGTGCTCGTACTCGTTCACGACGGTGCGGACCACGTTCTGCTCGCCGCCAAATCCGGCTGGGGAACGCGCTACAGCATTCTGGCCGGCTTCGTCGAACCGGGCGAGTCGCTTGAAGAGTACTGCATCCGCGAGGTGATGGAGGAGGCCGGCGTCCCCATTGCCGACCTGGTTTACGCCGGGAGCCAGCCGTGGCCGTTCCCGCACCAGGTCATGGTCGGCTTTAATGCCCGATTTGCCGGACCAAATCCACCCACGCAGGCCGATTTGCGCCTCGACGAAACCGAACTCGCGCGCGCCGACTGGTTCCGCCACGACGCCCTGCCCGAACTGCCCCCGCCGCTGAGCCTGTCGCGCCAGATGATTGACGCCTGGCAGCACGCACGCGCGAACCCTGAACCGAGCGCGCTACTTCAACAGCAATCGTAAACCGGCCAGGATGGTCAACACGAGGGCCGTGTCCTCGAACAACTTTTGCGGGATGTGGCGCAGAACGGCCCGCCCGAACAGCGCGCCGCCGACCGCAAACGGCGCGAGCGCGAGCGAGAAGCCGAGCGAGGCCATGTTGACGAGGCCGAGCGAGATGCTGAACGGCACCTTGAACAGGTTCAGGCACAAAAAATACCATGCGCTCGTGCCGATGAAGGCCATCTTGGGCAGCCGCACGGCGAGCAGATAAAGAATCATTACCGGCCCAGCGGCGTTGGCGACCATGGTGGTGAAGCCCGCGAGCAGGCCCATGACGGCGACGAACCACAGCGCGGCCGGCGGCAACGGCAGGTCGTCGTCCGGGGCGGCGCGCCGGGCGAGGTTGCGCTGACGGGCGAAGTGTAGAACGACCATCGTCAGCACGATGCCGCCGACTAATTTGGCCGTTTGCGTGTCGTTGATGCGGCCGAGCGCGAAGTAGCCCAACACCACGCCCGCGCCCGCCCACGGAAACAGCCGCACCAGTTGCGGCCAATCGGCGTGGCGACGAAACGCGGCCACGGCCACCACGTCCGCGCTGAGCAAAATCGGCAGCACGATGCCGACGCTCGCTTTGGGCGGCAGCACGGACGCGAAGATAACCACGGTTAAAATGCCCAGGCCTGCGATGCCCGTTTTGCTCAGGCCTATCAAAAATGCGCCCAGCGCGAGCAACGCCCAGGCTCCGCTGTCGAGGTGCGGCACGCCTTAAACGTCCAAACCGTGCGCGCGCAGCGCCTCAGCGACCACGCACTTTTCGGCATCGTTCAGGTCCACGAGCGGCAAACGCACGCCGCCGACGCTTTGCCCGACAAGCGACAGGGCGTACTTGACCGGGGCAGGCGAGGGGGCCGAAAACAGCGCGCGCGTGACGGGCAGGAGGGGCAGGAATCGTCGCGCGGCCTCGGCGACCTCGCCCGCGAACCAGGCATCGTGGACGGCGGCGATGTCCGGGCCGACGACATGGGAAATTACGGAAATGACTCCCGCGCCGCCGAGCGCGAGGGTCGGCAAAATCGTTGCGTCGTCGCCGCTGTACACGTCGAAGTCATCGGGGGTGGTGCGGATAATTTCGCCGACCTGGGCCAGGTTCGCGCTCGCTTCCTTCGTGCCCACGATGGTTTCGGCATCCTTCGCCAGTCGGGCAGTCGTGGCCGCCTCGATGTTGGTGATGGTGCGCGCGGGCACGTTGTACAGCACGAGCGGCAGCGGGGTCGCGTCGGCGACGGCCCGGAAGTGGCGGTACAGCCCTTCCTGCGAAGGCTTGTTGTAGTACGGCGCGACGGATAAAATCGCGCTCGCACCAGCATGGTGGCTGCGACGCGCGAGTTCGACAACCTCGGCCGTGTTGTTGCCGCCCGCGCCCGCCATCAATACCGCGTTCGGCCCGACGGCCGCGCGCACGGCCCGGACGATCTCGGCTTTTTCTTCCAGTGTCGTCGTGGGCGACTCGCCGGTCGTGCCGTTTACGACCACGCCGTTCGAGCCGTTCGCCAGCAAAAACCGCGCGATTTCGCCCGCGCGCGCCGCCTCCACCTTCCCGGATGCGTCGAAGGGCGTGACCATCGCGGTCAGAACGTGGCCGAAGCGGGCATTCTGGCCTCTCATTTGATCGCCCCCGCCATCTGCCCCTTGACCGCGTCGCGCACGCTTAGGTACTCGGCGATCTGAAAGCCATTCAGGGCCGCGCCCTTTAAAATTTGGTCGCCGGATAGAAAAAGGTCAACGGCGTTGGGGTGGCTCCCGTCCTCGCGGATGCGCCCGACCAGAACGTCGTCCTCGCCGGATGCGTCGAGCGGCATGGGGAAATAATTGGCGGCCCGGTCGTCCACCACGCGCACGCCGGGAAAGGCGGCGAGCGCGGCGCGAACGGCATCGAGCGACGGGCGCGCGCCCGCGAACTCAATGTTGGCGCTTTCGCTGTGGGCGCGCAAAATCGGGACGCGGATGCAGGTCGCGCTGACCGGCAGGTTCGGCTCGTGGAGGATTTTGCGCGTTTCGTGGACCATTTTGCGCTCCTCCTCGTTGTAGCCCGAATCGTCAATGGCCGTGTTGTGCGAAAACAAATTAAAGGCGATCTGGTGCGGGAACACGCTTTTCACAATCTCGTCGCCGGCCAAAAAGGCGGCCGTTTGTTCCTCTAATTCACGCATCGCGCTCGCGCCCGCGCCGGACGCGGCCTGGTACGTGGAAACGACCACGCGCTTCACGGGCGACAAACGATGCAGCGGCGCGAGGGCCATGACCAGCAAAATCGTCGAGCAGTTCGGGTTGGCGATGATGCCAGTGTGCGTGAGCGCGTCTTCCCCGTTCACTTCGGGCACGACGAGCGGCACGGCCGGGTCAAGCCGAAACGCGGACGAGTTGTCGATCACGACCGCGCCCGCGCGCACGGCGGCCGGCGCGAACTCTTTGGAGCGGTTCCCGCCGGCCGAGAAAAAGGCGATGTCCACGTTCTCGAACGAATCCGCGTTCAACTCCTCGATGGGCAACTCTTCGCCTTTGAAGCGCAGCGTTTTGCCGGCCGAGCGCGCGGATGCGAGCAATTTTAAACTTGCGAGCGGAAACGGCCGCTTTTCCAGCAGGCTTAAAAACTCGGTCCCGACCGCGCCGGTCGCGCCGGCGATGGCGACATGGTAGCCTGGTTGGCTCAAAATATTTCCTCCGATGGTGTTCCCAAAGTCAGGCGGCGGCCACGGCCGTCGGCGAATCTTTTTCTTCCCGGTCGGCGAGGGCGGCGCGCAGCGTGGTTGTGAGCCGCGCCTCGTCAATCGGCTTGCGCAAAAAGGCGAACGCGCCCAGTCGTTCGCCCGCGTGCTTTGCCCCATAGTGGCCGCTGACGAGCACGACGGGGATGTCGCGCGTGGTCGGGTTTTCCTTGAGCGCGCGCAGCAGGTGCAGTCCGGCCTCGTCGTCGTTTTTCATGCGAACGTCGAGCGTAATAACGGCGGGGCGCAGTTCGTGAATCCGTTCCCACGCCTGCGGCGCGCTGGTCGCCCCGGTCGCGCTGAAGCCCAGGTGGGCCAGTTGACGGGTGAGCAGCGTGACCAGGGCCGGGTCGTCGTCCACGCACAAGATCAGGTCGGTGGGCGAAGCAGCGAGCGCGCCGCTCGCGCCGTCGGCTTCGGCTGCCGCCGCCCCCGCCGGGGCGAGCGGGTCGGCTTCGGCGGTCGGCAGGGTGAAAAAAAAGCGCGAACCCTGCCCCGGCTCGCTTTCGACCCAGATGCTGCCGTTCAATTTTTCGATGATCGCGCGCGTGATGGCGAGGCCCAGGCCGGTTCCGCTCGCCTCGCGCGTGAGCGAGTTGTCGGCCCGGAAAAACTTCTGAAAAACGCGCGGCAAATCTTCGGCCCCGATGCCCATGCCGGTATCTTCCACGCAGGTCGTCACGAACGAGTCGTGGGTCGCCTCGACCCGCACGCGCACCCGGCCGCGCGCGGGCGTGTACTTGACGGCGTTGGAAACCAGGTTGATCAGCGCCTGCGTGATGCGGTCGGCGTCGCCGCTCACGGGCGGCAAAACGGCGGGCAGGTCCAGGGTTAAAGCGATTTGCTTGGCCTCGGCTTGGTGGCGCAGCGTGGCGACCACGTCGCGCGTGACCGCCGCGAAGTCGAGGGCATCGCGCTTAACCTCGATGCGGCCGGACTCGATGCGCGAAATGTCCAGCATGTCGTTGATGAGCGCGGTCAGGCGGGCCGTGCTGCTTTGCACGATGCCCAGAAACTCGGTTTGCAGCGGCGTCACCGGCCCGGTCTGGCCGCCCAGCATCAGGTCCACGTAGCCCTTGATGGCCGTGAGCGGCGTTCGCAGTTCGTGCGACACGACGCTGATGAACTCGGTTTTCATCCGGTCCACCACGGTTTCGCGGGTCACGTCGCGGAACACGAAGATGCGCCCGAGCAAGTCGGCGACCGGGAGCGCGGAGTCGGGCGCAATCTCGCCCCGGACGGGGGCCGAGTAGACCCGCAGCACGCGCGGCTGACCCTCAGGGGCAAGTTCAAACGTTTCGTCGGCGACGCTTTGGCCGTCGGGCAGCAGGTCGTGGAAGCGCGCGCGGGCCTCGGCCGGCTCCTTGAAGCGTCCGAACAAAAGCGGCGCCCCCTGCTCAAACGTTTGGTCGAGCAGGATTTCGGGGTCCATGCCCAGCAGATCGCCCGCGCGCTGGTTGACGACCGAAAAGCCCCCGTTCTGGCTCACCAGCACGATGCCGTCGTTGGTGGCGTTCAGAACGGCCTCGACGCGCCGGTTGAGCGCGCCCAGCGCCTGGTTCTGCGCCCGCAGCACGGCTTCGCGCTGGCCGATGGTGCGCGCCATGCGGCCGAACGCGCGCTGCAAGTCCCCTACTTCATCGTCGGGCGCGTCGTCTTCGAGCGAATCGAGCAGCAGGGCGGCCGACGCCCCCGCCGAGCCGCCTTTTTGTTCGCGCGAAAGTTCTTCGGTTGCGCGCGTCAAGGCTTCGAGCGGCCGGGTCACGCCCAGCGAAATCGAGCGGCCGATCAAAAGCGCGAGCAAAAGGGCCAGCGCCGGCCCCACCCAGGTCATGACGGCCCGGAAGTTTTCCGCGAGGCGGGCGCTGGCGGAGCGCTGCTCGCGCCGGTTCGTCGCCTGGAACAGCAGGTGATCGTACGCGCCGCGCACGCGCGCGAAACGCCGCCGGCCCTGCCGCGTCATTTCCGCGCGCTCGGCCAAGTTACCCGGCCCGGAAACGGCGATCTGGGGAAGCGCGATTTTGTCGCGCCAAGCCTGGTACGCGGCGCCGGCCTTTTCCACGAGCGGGATCAGGGCGAGACGGGAGGGCAGAGCGCGCGTCGTTTCGGCAAGTTCGGCGTGCAAACGTTCGTATTCGCGCCGGCTGGCCTCGAAGCGGCGGCGCACGCCGTCGTCCTGAGTCAGCGCGTAATCGCGCAGGTCGTTTTGCGCCTCGATGGCCGCCGTGCGCACGCTGCTCACCTTTTCGACGTATTCGGCCGCGCGCTGGTACTCGCCCGTGACCCGTCCCAAGATGGCCGACAACGCGGCCGGCACGAACACGCCCGCGACGACCAGCACGGCCAGCGGAATGACGTAGCCGAGCAAAATCTTCTGGGCGATGCGCTGGCCGAACACGGGATCAGGCCCCCCGCCGCCTCACAGCAAATTTTCCAAGCCCACGACGAGGCCCGATAAAGTGCGCGCCTTGCGGATCGCCAAAATGACGCCGGGCATGAACGAGGCGCGGTCAATCGAGTCGTGGCGCAGCGAAAGCCGCTGGCCGGGCGCACCAAAGATTACCTCCTGCGAGGCGACGAAGCCGGGCAGGCGCAGCGAATGAACGGGAATGTCGCCGGCCGCCCGGCCGCCGCGCGCGCCCGCGAACTTTTCAAACGCGCCGGGCGCGTCGCCGGCCGGAATCCCCGTGCGGGCTTCGGCGATGAGCTCGGCCGTTCGGGCGGCCGTACCGGACGGGGCGTCCAATTTTTTCTCGTGGTGCATTTCGCAAATTTCCACGTCGGGCAGGTAGCGCGCGGCTTCGGCCGCGAAGCGCATGAGCAAAACGGCGCCGAGCGCGAAGTTGGGCGCGACGAGCGCGGCGGTCGCGTGCTTTTCGCACAGGCTCCGCACGTCGTCCAGGTCGGCCGGCGAAAGGCCGGTCGTGCCGACGAGGGGAATCACGCCGGCTTCGAGGGCCGCGCGGATGTTGGGCAGGGCGGCTTCGGGAACGGTGAAGTCCACCATCACGTCCGGGGGCGGGTTCGCGCGCAGAGCAGCCTTAAGGTCATCCGTAAGGTTGCCCTTTTCATCTCCGTAGTCAGCATGGTCCGTGCTGCTCGCAACGGCGACGGCGGCGACGGTATCTACAGCCGCGGCGACTGTCATATCCGGCTCATTGGCAACAGCGTGAATCACCTCACCCCCCATCCGGCCCAACGCGCCCGCGACGAGAACGCGGATCGGTTCGCTCGCCGGGGGCGTCACGAGGCAGCGACCGCCTTTTTGGCGCGCGCCGGGCGCGTTGCCGCGCCGTTACGCGACGCGGTGGCGCGGGGCTTCTTGACCGGACCGACGGCGGCAACGGTCAACTGGCCGCTGTCTTCGGGAAACACGCGCTGGGCGACGCGCACGATGTCGTCGGCCGAAACAGCGTTGATGGCGTCCAAAACTTCCTGGAGCGGCACGACACGGTTGAAGAAGACTTCGGACTTGCCCAGACGGTTCATGCGCGACGACATGCTTTCCTGGGCCATCACGATCCCGCCCCGGAACTGATTGCGGGCGCGCTCCATCTCGGCGGGCGTCACGCCGTCCTTTCGCACCTTTGCGATCTCCTGGCGCACGAGGTGCAGGCATTCCTCGTAAGTCGCGGGCGACGTGCCCCCGTAGGCGACGAACATGCCGCCCTCGCGGTGCGTGGCGACGTACGAGCCGACCGAATACGCCAGCCCGCGCTTTTCTCGAATCTCCTGGAACAGACGCGAACCCATCGAGCCGCCCAAAATGGTGTCAATGATGGCGAGCGCGTACTTGTCGTCGTCGAACTGGCTGACGGCCTGCGTGCCGATGCAAAAGTTGACCTGTTCGGTCTTCTTGGCGTAAACGTGCGTGTCCACGGCCATTTTGGGGGACCGATGTTCGGCCGCGACGGCCGGCCCACTGAGCGCGCCCAGGCTTTTCTCGGCGAGCGCGACGACCTCGTGGTGCTCCAAATTGCCCGCCGCGGACACGATGATGGCGTCCGGCCCGTAGCGCAGTTTCATGTAATCGCGCAGGTCGGCCGGCGTCAGGGCAGCAACGACCTCGGCCCGGCCGATGACCGGCAGGCCGAGCGGGTGATCGGGAAAAAGCGTCTGGGCGAACAGGTCGTGGACCAGGTCGTCCGGGTCGTCGTCGCGCCGCTTTATTTCCTCCAAAACGACGCCCTGCTCACGTTTGGTTTCTTCGGGGTCGAAGCGCGAATGCACGTACATGTCGGCCAGGATGTCGAGCGCGAGCGGCAAATGTTCGGAAAGCGTTCGGGCGTAGTAGCAGGTGTATTCCTTGTCCGTGAACGCGTTCAGGTAGCCGCCGACCGCGTCCATCTCGTCGGCGATTTGCTTGGCGGTCGGTCGCCGCTCAGTTCCCTTGAACAGCATGTGTTCGAGAAAGTGGGAAATGCCGCGCCGTTCGTGTTCCTCGTGGCGCGCGCCGGTGGCGACCCAGATGCCGAGCGAGATGGATTGAACCGAGTCAATGCTTTCCGTCACGACGCGCACGCCGTTCGTGAGCGTCGTCTTTTGAACCGTTTCGAGGATCATGCGGTTGGTGGTTTCCTGAAGGGCCTGAAGGGGCGGGGAAGGTCGGAGGCAAAGAAAATTGTACCGTCGCGCCAAAGGAGCGGCAACCGGCCGGGGCTATGAAAAGCCCCGTCTGGGGGCCGCTTCGCGGCAACCGTCCTGCGGACGGGAGAACCAAACGGACAACAAAAGCCGCCCTCGTCTGCCAGGTGCCTTTCCGTCCGCAGGACGGTTGGCGCGCTTCGCGCCCCCCAGACGGGGCTTTTCATAGCCCCGGCCGACGTTCGTTGCGTTCGGCGAGGGCGTTTTCGACCGCCGCGCGCATCACGTCGGTGGGCGGGAAGACGCCGGTCCATTGTTCAAAGGCAAGCGCACCCTGCTGGACGAGCATCTCGACGCCGTTCTGAACGGCCCGGCAGCCGCGCTCTTTGGCGAGTGCGATCAGGCGCGTTTCCGCCGGGTTGTAAATAAGATCGGACACGAGGAGGTGCGGGCCGAGCGCGTCGGGCGGCACGGGCGGCATCGCGTCCTCGTGGGGGTGCATGCCGACGCTCGTCGTATTGACCAGCACGGCGGCGTCCTTGAGCGCGTCGCGCAGGCCCTCCGTGGTCAGGGGCGCGGCGGCGATTCGGCCGTCTAAATAGGCAAACTCGCGGGCGAGCGCGTCGGCGCGTGCCTCGTTCCGGTTGGCAACGATGACGTTCGCGCTCGCGTCGGCGGCCAGCGCGTACACGACCGCCCGCGCCGACCCGCCCGCGCCCAGCACGACGACTTTTCGGCCCCGCAAATCGCCCGCGCCGATCTGGGCAAGCGCGGCCAAAAAGCCCGGCCCGTCGGTCGAATCGCCGATCAGACGGCCGTCGTCGTTCACGATGGTGTTGACCGAGCCGATGGCTTGCGCGCGCTCGGACACGGCGTCAAGGTGGGGCGCGACGTGCTCCTTGTGCGGCACGGTAACGTTGACACCCGCCAAACCCAGCGCGCGAACGCCCGCGAGGGCAGCCCCCACATCGTCCGGCGCGACCGGGAACGCAACATACACGAAGGGCAAGCCGAGCGCGCCGAACGCGGCGTTGTGCATGGGCGGGCTGGCCGAGTGGCCCACGGGCCAGCCCAGCACACCCACCACGCGCGTCGTGCCCCGAATGAGCGGCAGCGAGGACGAAGGTAGCATCACCCGCCTTGTTCGGCGGCTTGCGCCGCGTAACCTGCCGTACAATGGCATCCATAAACGAGAGCGAGAAAGGAGCGCGAAAACGATGTGGCAGCGGTTCAGCGAACACGCGCGGCGGATCGTTTTTTTCGCCCAGGAAGAGGCGGGGCGACAAAATCAAAGCGAGGTCGCGCCGGAGCATCTGCTGCTCGGCTTGCTGCGCGAACGTGACTCGTTCGGCGCGCGCCTTTTGGACCGGCTCGGCATTTCCTTTGATGACCTGAGCGCCCGGCTGACAACGCAGTTGACGCCCGGCAACCACGTTCCCGACGGCGAGATGCGCCTTGCCGACGCGAGCAAGCGCGTGATTGATCGAGCCTCCGAGGAAGCCCAGCAACTCGGCAGCGACACCATCGGCACAGAGCATTTTTTGCTCGGCCTCCTCGACGACGCCGATAGCCCGGCAGCCGAAACGCTGCGCGCGTTCGGGATAAACCAGGAACGAATTCGGGCCGCGCTCGCGGATGCAGCCGGCGCCGAACCGAAAGATTCGCGCAAAAGCGATCTGGATGCCCTGCGCGACGCGCTGAGTACCTTTACCGGGAACGAACCACGGGCGCGAACGCTCGCCGTTGTTCTGGATTGGGCGACAAAGGTGGCGATGGGGCGTGAAGAAACCAGCGCAGACTTTGCCCGGCCCGCGCCCGTTCCCCACACCGGCGACCGGGGCGTTTTGCGCGACACTGCCCATACCGCGCGCCCCCAAATCGAAGTCGCGGCCGACGAGGACGCCTTGTTCGCATTCACCGCCGCGTTTCGGGCGCGCGACCACGCCGGCTACCAGGAACTGCTCGCGCGTGAAGTCTTTTTCCTCGTTCCGGCCGGCACGCGCGCCAAACTGCTCTTGCCGCCCCGCGCCGCCGCGCGCCAGGAAGAAAACGGCTTCCGTGTGCGCGTTCTCGACGGCGAACACGAAGGCCGGGCCGGCTGGGTGCGCGCGGCTGACTTCGAGCGTACCGATTCCGACGACGAGCCGTTCCCGCCCGCAGTTTCTTTGGAGGCTTGAACCATGTGGCAACGATTTACCGAGAGCGCCCGCCGCGTGGTCTTCTTCGCGCAGGAAGAGGCCGGACGGCTGGGCGAGAACTACGTTTCCTCCGAGCACTTGCTGCTCGGCCTGACCCGCGCAAACGATTCCGTAGCAGCTCGCATCCTCGACCGGATGGGCGTCAGCCTGGGCCGCATTCGAAACGAGATCGAGCGTCAGGTGGTGCGCGGCGACGGGCGGCTGGGCCAGGACATGCAACTCACGCCGCGCGCCAAACGCATCATAGACCTGGCCTACGACGAGGCGCGCCAACTCAACAACAACTACATCGGGACCGAACACCTGCTGCTGGGCCTGATCCGCGAGGCCGAGGGTTTGGCGGGGCGCATCCTCATTAAGTTGGGCGTTGATTTGGAGCACACCCGGAACGTGGTGATGCAGTTGGAGGACGCCGAATCCGGCGCGCAGCATCGGGGGCAGGGCAGCCGGACCGACCTCGCCCCGCTGGTGGGCGCGCGCGGCGTGCTGCGCGATGACGGCGTCGGTGACGACGCATGCGCTTCGTCCGCCGCGCCACGCGCTGTTGTGGAGGTCGCCACGGACGCGGGCGCGTTTCTGGAACTGCGGGCAGCCTTCGCGGCCAAAGACCGGCACGGCTACCAGGAACTGCATCAGGCGGGCGCGTTTTTCCTCGTTCCGGCCGGCACGCCCGCGCTGTGTCTGGAAGTACCCCGCAGCGCCCCAAACGCATCGGGCGACAACACGTCGACCCCCTCCCCCATCGAGGACGCGCGGGCAAGCAGCGGCTGCTTTGTTCGCGTTCTGGGCGAGGGCGAGCACGCAGGCCGGGCCGGCTGGGCTTTGGGCCGCGTCTTCCACGCCGCCGAAGCGGCGGGCGAAACCGGCGACGAGCCGCCCTTTCCGCCGCCGGTTTGATGACCGGTTTGATGACGTGGTGCAGGGCGGACGCCGGCTCGCGGCGAACGTGAGGGCAGCCTCATGCAAGTCGTCCCGCTTCCACCCGCGCCGCCGACACGCGCGCGGCGTTTCGCCCTCGCCGCGTGCATGTTCCTCATCACGGCGACGTTCGGCTTTTTGCAGCCGTTCGTGCCGCTGTACCTGGAAGCGTCCGGCCTGACGCGCTCGCAGATCGGCCTCGTGACCGGCGTGGGCATGGGCGCCACGCTGCTGATCCAACCGCTTCTGGGCCGCCTGTCCGACCGCTGGGATGCGCGCCGCCCGCTGATGATCGCGCTCGCCGTCGTTGCCGGCCTTGCGTACGAAGCGTTCCGGTTCGCGCCGTTTGCGACAGGGGCGCTGTTTTCTCCGGCCATCGTCGTTTTCACCGTGCTGACCGCGCTGGGCATCAACGGCTTTACCTACCTGAACGTGGTCGGGGGCGTGCTCATCGGCCGCATGGTCGGAACGGCGACGGCGTCCGGGGCGGGCGCGTACGCAAAGTACCGCGTTTGGGGTTCGGTCGGTTACATCCTGGTCGCGCTCGTGACCGGCTGGCTGGTCAGCCGAGGGGCCGGTCCGCGCTCCGGTTTGCCCCGGAACGAACTGGACGCCGTGTTCGCGTGGGGGCCGCTGCTGTTTTTCGCCATCGCCGTCGCGGCGTTTTTCGTGCCGGATGGGAAGCGGGTGCCCGCCCTCGCGCCCGCAGCCCCGACCCTCACCCCCGCCGCTATGCAAGCGTCGCGCGTGGTCGCCAATCGCACCCTGCGCCCGTTTCTGCTCGCCTTTTTCCTCTACCAGTTCGCCCTTTACGGCGCGTCCGCGTACCTAAGTCTTTTTCTCAAAACGCTGGGGGCGCCGCCGCTTGCGATCACGGCAACGTTCGCGGCGGGCGTGGTGTGCGAGGTGCTGGTGATGACGCAGGTCGGGCAGCTGACTGACGTTTACGGGAGACGGCCCGCGCTCGCCATCGCCTTTTTGCTCATGCCGCTGCGCCTGCTGCTGTACGTTCCCGCCACCGGGTCGCTGTGGGTGCTGGGCGTGCAAACGCTCCACGGGCTGAACTTCGGCATCATGGGCACGATTGCCATCGCGTACGTCAACGACCGGGCTAACGACGCGAACCGGGGAACGCTTCAGGCGCGGCTGGGGGCGACGCAGGGGTTGGCAACGGCCCTCGGCCCGGTCGCGTGCGGGCAGATCGCCGAGCGGCTGGGCATCGGGTGGATGTTCGGCGCGATGGCCGCCGTGGGCGTGCTGGGGGCGGTCGTGTTTTTGCGGCGCGTGCCCGAATCGCATCCCACGCCGGCATCGTCCCAGGAAAAAGGGCCGCTTTTGCTGCGCCCCATGTGGCGCTGGCTGGCGTCCGGGCCGGCGAATTACGGAAGCCGGTAGCGGCGCAGGTAGCGCGCGAGTGTGGCGGCGCGGGCGGGCGGCAGGGCGGAAAGAATTTCGCCGGCCGTGCCTTCCTTCATCTTGAGCAGGAGCGGGGCGGCTTCAGGGTCGGGCATCCGGGCCATCAGCCGCGCGACCTGATCCGGTTCCATCGAAGACAGGATGCGGGCGACGCGGCCGGTGTTGTCCCTGGGCGGCTCGCGTTTTTCGGGAAGGGCAGCCGCCGTCGCCGGGGGCGAAGACGGCGCACTCGGCGGCGCGGGGAGCGCAGCAGCGGCGGCGGGCTTTGAAGCGATAGGCCGCACGGCTTTTTTCGGCGACAAACCGAGCGCGGCAACCGCCTTTAAGGCAGCCGGGTTCTTGCCGGCCCACTTCTGAATCGGCAAAACGCCCGCTTTGGCGAGGCCGTACAAAACGCCCAGCAACAGCAACGGCGCGGCGACGAAAACAAGTCGCCCCTTTTTGCCCTTTGGCTTGCTGCGGGCGGGCGGCGGCGCTATGGCGGGAACAACAACGGACATGATGGGTTACGCGGCTTACGGGCGCGGCGGCGCGGCGTTCACGCGGGCCAGGATGCGCGACACGTAATTCTGCGTTTCGGCGAACGGCGGCACGCCGTTGTACTTGGCGACCGCGCCAGCCCCGGCGTCGTAGGCGGCAAGCGCAAGCGACACGTCGCCGTGAAAGCGGTCCAGGTTTTCCTTGAGCAGGGCGACGCCCGCGCGCACGTTTTGCTCCGGGTCGAACGAATCGCGCACGTTCAGGCCGCGCGCGGTGTCGGGCATGAGCTGCATCAGGCCCCGCGCGCCGGCCGAGGAAACGGCTTTCGGGTCGCCGCTGCTTTCCTGGTCCATCACGGCCCGCACGAGTTCGGGCGGCACGCCGCTCTGGCCCGCGTACTTCTGGATCAATCCTTCCCAGACGGCGACGCCGCCGCTGCTCGCGCCATTCACGGCCGAGGCGGGCACGACGGGCGCGGGCGTGATCCAGTGCGGCGGCGGGGGCAGTCCGCCGGGCGGCGTGCCGGGCGTGCCGGGCGTGCCGTTCAGCGGCAGAAAGGGCAGCGGGGCCGCCCCGGACGGCGGCGGCGGGGTCGCAGCGCGGGCTAGCGCGGCGGCGAACGACGCGCTGCCGCCGCCGCCGGACGGTGCGGCCACCGGCGGCGCGCTGCTTTGCGACACGGCCGCGATCTTCGCCTCGATCTGCCCGATGCGCGCCCCGATCCGCGCGAACGATTCCATGTTTCGTTTCCTTTTTCCGCGTTGGTCAGCCCCTGCCGTGGCGCAGCGTGGCGATCTCGTCCAGGGCGATTTGCTCGCGCCGCTGCTGCTCGGCGATGTGTTCGGCCAGGGCGCGCGCGCAGTTTTTCGACCGCCTGCCGTTCGGCGGACAGAACGGCAAGGTCCTGCTGCCGGGCGTGAGCGACAGCCGCCAGCGTTTCGCGCTCATATTTCGCCCGCTCGATCTCGCGCGCTACCACGTCGGACCATTGCCGGGCGGCCAAACGTTCGTCGAACGCGGCGTTCGGGTCAAGCGCGCCGATAGAGGCCGCCCGTTTCTTTTCCATGTCCGCGATGCGCGCGTCCACTTCAGTCACCCGCCCCTGCGCGAGCGCGAAAACACGTTCGGCTTCCTGCTCGGCCCGAAGGCGCAGGTCAAGAACCGTTTGAAGACGGAAAACAAACCTCAACCGGTAATCTCGCGCAGCCGCCGCAGGGTTTCGTCGAAGTCGGTCGCGCCTTCGTGCATGGATTGTTTCAAAAACGCGCGGGCCGGTTCGATCAGGGTGCGGGCGCGGTCAATCGCGGGACTGGAACCGGGCTGGTACGCGCCGACCGCGATCAGGTCCTCGGCGTTCTTGTAGGTGGCTAAAATCTCGCGCAGCGACCCGGCCGCGTTTCGGTGTTCTTCTGTGGTAATCATCGGCAAAACGCGCGACACGCTGGAGAGCACGTCAACGGCCGGAAAATGGTTCTGGGCGGCAAGCGCGCGCGACAAAACGACGTGGCCGTCCAAAATGCCGCGCACCGCATCGGCAACGGGTTCGTTCATGTCGTCGCCGTCCACGAGCACGGTGTAGAGGGCAGTGATCGTGCCAACCGCGCCGGACCCGCTTCGTTCGAGGATGCGCGGCAGGAGCGCGAAAACGCTGGGCGTGTAGCCGCGTGTAGTCGGCGGTTCGCCGGCCGCCAGGCCCACGTCGCGGTGGGCGAGCGCGAGGCGCGTGACCGAGTCCATCATTAACAAAACGTCCCGGCCGGCTTCGTCGCGGAAATATTCGGCAATCGCGGTGGCGACGAGGGCGGCTTTCAGGCGCAGCAGGGCGGGCTGATCGGACGTTGCGACCACGACGACGGACCGGGCCAGCCCTTCGGGTCCCAGATCGTTTTCCAAAAACTCGCGCACCTCGCGGCCCCGCTCGCCGATCAGGGCGATGACGTTGACCGGGGCTTCGGTCCCGCGCGCGATCATGCCGAGCAGCGTGGATTTGCCCACGCCCGACCCGGCGAAGATGCCCAGGCGCTGCCCCTTGCCGCAGGTCAGCAGTCCGTCCAGCACGCGCACGCCGAGCGGCAAGGGTTCGGTGATGCGTTTGCGCGTGAGCGGGTCGGGCGGCGAAGCGTTCACGGGCTGCGGCCGGGTGAATCCGGCGATGGGTCCCAGGCCGTCTAAGGGGCGGCCTAAACCGTCCAGGACGCGCCCCAAAAGTCCCGGCCCGACGGCGACGGTTTGGGCCGCGCCGGTGGAAACGACCTCGGAGCCGGGGCGGATTCCCGCCACCTCGCCCAGCGGCATGAGCAAAACGCGCGGGTGCCCGGCCCCGTCGTCGCGCACGCCCACGACCTCGGCCGCGACCGGCGGCTCGCCCCGGTTGACGCGGATTTCGCAAATTTCGCCGACCGAGGCGGACGGGCCGGTCGCCTCGATGACCAGACCGATCATCTGCGTCACCTTGCCGTTGAGTTTCACGGGATCGAAGCGGGCCAGCCGGCGCGACAAAGGCGACAGGTCAACGTTCAGCGGGGGAACCGGCGGCGTGGCGCTCATGGTTCCTTGTGCGTCGTTCCTGTGACAGCGTCGCGGATGGCGCGCTGTTCGGCGGTCGCGTTCGGATCGTCGAGCAGGCGAAACGTTTTTTCCTCGCGCTTGCCGACGGTGATGGGAACCGCCGCCGCCTCCCCCACCCCGCCCCGGCGAATGGACAACACGAGAACCGCGCCGGGGCGAACATTGGCAAGAAGCGACAGCCGGTTGGACGGCAGCGGCCCGCCGTTCACGGCGACGACTACGTCGCCGGCCTGCAAACCGGCTTCCTCGGCCGCGCTGTTTTCGATCACCTCACCGACACGTGCGCCGCCGCGCGCGTTCGCGTCGTCCCACGAGATACCCAGGAACGGGAACATTCGCACGGTTTCGCGCAGGCGCAAACCGGCCTTGGCGAGCGTTTCCGCGAGCGGCAGTTCGTCGGTGGAGCGCAAAGCGTTTTGGAAAAACGGGGCAAGGTCCGTGCCCGTCAATTTTGAGGCCGCCGCCTCGATGCCGCCAAGCGCGAAGCCTTTGCCGGTTCGCTCCGATTCGGCGAGCAAAGCGGCCATCAGATCGTCCAGACCCGCCCGGTTATTGCTTCGCGCGCGCATTTCAACGTCTAAAAGCAGGCCGACGATCTCGCCCTTGGTGTAATACGACAGGCCGCCGAAGCCTTCCGAATTGCCCGCCTCCCACACGCGCGACGACGATTCTTCAGCGGTCACGCGCAGCCGGGCCGGGTTCGTTTGCAGGTCCGTGATGTCGCTCGAAAGGTACGCGCGCCACCCGGCCGCGTCCATCAGACCCGCCGCGACCAGCACGCGCGGCGCGTAGTACTCGGTCACGCCCTCGGCGAACCACAACTCGGTGACGGGAACCGTTTTGGTGTAGTCGAACGGGCCGAGCGCGGCGGGCCGGATTCGCTTGACGTTCCAGGCGTGGACGAACTCGTGCGCGATGATGCCAAGAACGCCGGTCGCGCGGCTGCCGAGCGCGGCCGCGTTAAAGGAAATCACGGTCGCGTTTTTGTGTTCCAGGCCCATCGCGCCGGACCGGTTGGCGAAACGGAAATGGAAAACGTAGCGCGGGAACGGAGCGCGCCCCAGCAGTTTCAGGCCGCCACCCGCGATCCGAAAAACCGTTTCCGCGAACGCGTTCGTGCGCTCGTCGGCCACGTCCGGCACGCTGGTTCCGACCATCACGACGGAAAACGACACGCCGCCAATTGTTTTGTCGTAGCGCAAAAAGCGGCCCAAATCGGCCGGGTGATCGGCGAGGGTGTCGTAGTCGGGCGCGCGGAACGTGTTCGGGTCGCCCTCAACCGGGTCGTTCGCCGAAGCGACTTTCCAGCCCGGCGGCACGCGGTAGGTAATCGCGCACGGGGCCGTTTTGCCGTCCACGACGTACGTCAAGCAGGCCGGACCGTTCAAAAAGCCGTTGTTTTTATCCACGTACGCCTGAAAAAAGCCAAAGCCCCGGTCGGCCGCGCGCACGTCGTAGGCAAGCGTGACGCTGTCCGCGCCGCTTGCCGCCACCCGCCAGGTGCGCGCGTCCGTCTTCTCGGCGGCGCGCGTCGCGTCGTCCGCGCCGGCCGTCGCGCGCACGTTTTCGATGTTTTTTTCAAAGTTTTGCAGCACGTACCAGCCCGGCGTCCAGGCCGGAATCGCAAACGAAACCGTTTTGTCGGTCACGCCCTCGGCGCGCACGGAGACGTGGAACGTTTTGGAAGCGATGTCGCCGACCGAAACGGCGTACGTGACCTGCCGGGGCGGCGCGGCATTGGCAGCGGCGGCGAAAAAAAGCAGGCTAAGAAAAGCGGTAAGGCGATTCAGGTTGCGGTTCATGGTTTTAGTGTACGACGCAGGGCGGGGTCGGTGTTGCGCGCGCGGCTGCGGGGGTGAGGGCGCGCGCGAGGCTACGCCGCCTCCAGCGCGCGCGTGATTTCCGCGATCTGCGTTTCGATGCGCGCGTCGAGCGTGCCGCCGTCGGTTTCGATCTGCGCGCCGCCAATCCCAACACGCCGATCTTCGGTGATCTCGATCTGCCGCACGCCCTCGAACGTCGTCAAAAACTCCTCGCGGCGTTCGCGCAGCCGCTCCACGTCGTCCGGGTTGACGCGAATGCGTAGATGATCGCATCCGTTTTGCAGCCTTCTCAGCGCGTGGCGCACAATTTGAACGACCACGTCGGGGCTGACGGCAAGTTCCGCCTTGATGACCCGGCTGGCGATGTCGAGCGCGACGTGAGTTAACTGCGATTCTGCTTGCTGCCAGGCGCGCTGCTGCTCGCCCAGAACGGCGTCGCAAAAGGCGGCAAGGTCAGCGCGCAAAGCGTCCACATAGGCCTGGGACTCCTCGGCGACGCGGGCGTCGGCTTCGCGCGCGGCCTGTTCCCGGCCGTGGGCGTAGCCTTCGGCACGGGCGTCTAACAACGACTGAGCGGCCTCGGCCGCCGCTTGCGCGCGCACGGCGCGGGCGTCCGATTCGGCCTGATCGAGAATTTGCTGGGCCTCGCTCTGGGCCTGGACCACGGCGGCGAGGGCGTCCGTGAAGTCAAAGTTCGCCTCTCCGGTCGGAACGGTTTCAATCTCACGAAATACGCCCGGCCTCCCCGCCTGCTGCCGGGCGCGCAAAAAATGCTGGACGCTGGCCGGGCCGTGAAAAACCGTGGGTCGCTCGCCCCCGTTGCCCGGCGGCGGCTGGCTACGCAATGATCTCCTCCTGCTCGCCGCGCGCAACCACGATCTCGCCCGTTTCTTCCAGCCGCCGAATCACGTTCACAACGCGCTGCTGGGCTTCCTCGACCGCCCGCACGCGCACCGGCCCCATGAACTCCATGTCCTCCTTGAGCATCCCGGCCGCGCGCTCGCTCATGCACTTGAAAATCCGGTCCGCGACCGCTTCCTTGACGCCCTTGAGGGCGAGCGCGAGTTCCTTGCTGTCCACCTCACGCAAAACCTGCGTGATCGCCCGGTCGTCCAAAAGAACGATGTCCTCGAACACAAACATCAGTTTTTTGACTTCCTCGGCAACGTCGGGCGCGTCTTCGGTCAGGGATTCCAGGATCGTGCGCTCGGTCGTGCGGTCCACCCAATTAAGAACCTCGACGAGCGACTTGACGCCGCCGGCCGAAGTCATTTCCGTGGAAAGCACAGAGGAAAGTTTGCGCTGAAGCACGCGCTCGATGTCGCGGATGACTTCGGGCGGCGTGCGGTCCATCATGGCGAGACGGCGGGCCACCTCCGAGCGCAGCGTGGGCGACAAACCGGCGAGCACGGTCGCGGCGTTCGCGGCGGGCAAATAGGCCAGGATCAGCGCGATGGTTTGGGGGTGCTCGTCCTGCAAGAACATCAGCAATTGGGCCGGATCGGACTTGCGCAAAAAATCGAAGGGCAGCACTTCCATGGCCTGCGTGACGCGGTTCAGGATTTCGGTCGCGCGCTCCGGCCCGAAGGCGTTCTGCAAGGCTTCGCGCGCGTAGCCCACGCCGCCTTCGGTCAAATACGCCTGGGCGAGGCACATTTCGCGGTACTCGTTGACGATGCCTTGCCGCACTTCGGGCGCGACGCGGCCCAGCCGAGCGACTTCGAGCGTCAGCTGCTCGACCTCCTCCTGGGGCAGGTGCTGGTACAGTTTGCCGCTCGCTTCCGGCCCCACGGCGACGAGCAGAATGGCGGCCTTTTGCCGGCGGGTCAGTTCAACGGGGCGGGGAGGCATCTTTTTGGCTTATTTCCGGTCTTCGTCGGTGGTCCACGAGCGCAGCAGGAGCGCGGCGGTTTCGGGACGGCTGTCAATGAAGTCGAGCACGACTTCGAGTTCGGGTTCGACCTTTTCGCGGATCGCGCGCACCTTGAGCGGCGGGCCGTCCGGCCCGTCTTCGAGCAGCAGGCCGGGCATCGGCTCGTCGCCGCCGAACGGGATCGCGCCCTCAGGGATCGCGCCGAGCGCGGTTGCGCCGGCCGGAACTTCGCCAGGCACGCCGCCGAGTTCGAGGCTTGCCGCCTCGCCGGCCGCGCCCGCATCGAGCAGGGATAGGGCCGGGTCGTTCGCGGCCTCGCCGCCGGGCAGGGCGGCGATTTCGCGGACCGACTTTTTGCGGGTCAACAGGTACGCGGCAAGCAGCAAAAGGACCAGGCAGACGGGCAGCACGACGTAGGGCGCGAGGGCCGACAGCCACGCGCGCCGCTCGGAAGCGGCCCGTACGGTGTCACCGGCGCGGGCGAGCGTGGTATCGAACGGGGCGGCGACGACCGTAACGCGGGTCGTCGCCTGATTCGTCGGGTTGAGAACGCTGCCCTCGATCCACGACTTGATGGCGGCCTGGGTTGCAGCCGGAAGGCTGGAATCCATCATCGCCGACACGTTGAGCCGCTTGGGTTCGCCGATGGCCTTGACGATGTGGACGTTTTCGACCGTGTTCTCGTAGTTGGTCGTTTCCGAGATGTTTTTGTAGGTGCCGGAGCCGGAAGCGGCGGAGCCGGTGGCGGTCGGGTAGGTGGGCGTGCCCGGCGTGTTCGCGGCGGTCCCGACCACGCCGCCGGACCCGGCCGCACCTTTGCCGGTTCCGCTGTACTGCTCAGTGGTAGTTTGCGCGGCGGCGGGCAGCCCCTTGCCGTCCTCGACGGGCACGACGCGCTTGGCGTCGGTTTCCTGTTTATCCAGGTCCAGGCTGGCGTCCACATAGACGACGGCCCTGTTCGGGCCGAAAACGCGGTCGAGGCTTGCCTGAAGTTCGGCCTGGCGGGCGCGCACGTACTGCGCTTCAGCCTGCGTACGGGTTTGCAGCGCGCTGTTGCTGCCTGCTGTCCCACTTGCCCCCGCGCTTCCGTCCCAAAGCGTCACGCCGTCGGTGGAGGCGATGGAAACGTTTTGCGGCAAAAGGTTCGGAACGCTGTGCGCGACCACATGGGCCATCGCGGCGACCTGGGCCTCGTCGAACGTTTTGCCCGGCACGGGCGCGAGCGTCACGGCGGCCTTGACCGGCGTTTCCGTCCCGTCAGCGGCCACTCGCAGACTTTGTTCGGGAAGCGCGAGATTGACGGTCGCCTTCTGGACGCCCGCGTACTGCGCCAATTGCTGCTCGACGGCCTCTTCCTGGGCGCGCTCGATGCGGGCGCGCTGCTGCTCGTAGGTGGTAAACGGTCCCAGGCTGTCCAGTCCGCGCAAACCCAGCCCGCTTTGGGCGGTCCCCGAAACCGTGCCGGCTACCTGACGCGCGCGGCCGGCGTTGGTGCGCGGGACCGAAATTTGGCCGCCGTCGTCGGACAGGCGGTACGGGATGGCGGCCTTGTCCATCTCGCGGGCGACGCTTTGCGCCTCCACCGGAGTGCCATTAAAAACCGGCACGAAGTCGGGCGTGCCGGCCCAAAAGGAAAGGGCGACGGCGAGGAAAAGCAAAAACGCCACGCTGCCGACCAGGGCCGCGCGCACGGGCGCATTCGCGTTTTGCCAGAAGGCGCGCGCCTGCCCGAAAAGTTCGTTAGGAGCAAAAGAGGAAGATGAGGAGGAACCGCTGGTGCCAATCGCCACGGGGAGCAATGCCCCCTCCGGACGTGTTCCGGCCCCGCTGACGGCGCGCGCTCATTTTGGTGCGCGCCAAAGGCCGGTTGTCTCCGCTGCTTGCCCTGAACGCTTCGCAGGCGGTTTCTTTTTTACAAAAGAACCGTTGGGCGCGGAAGGGCGCCCGGCCCTTCCGCCGAAGCGGACTGGTTAAAGCATCGGCGGGCGGCGCCGATTTTTACAGGGCGTTTTGCGGGCTTGCGAGAAGTTTTTTGGTGAGATACCGCCGCCCTCACCAGCGCAGCGCGGGCGGGAAAAATTCGGCGATCAAGTCCTCGTAGAACGGGCGCAGTTTCGCTACGTCGGGGCGGGCCGCGCTTTTGGAATACAGGTCGTACGGGTTGAACGCGCGCACGGCCGTGTCGAACAGAACGCGGTCGCGCGCGTTCATCAGGTAGCCGTACGCGTTCTCCTTGTGGCCCGGATAAAACGAGTGGTACCGGATCATGTACAGTGCCTCATCCGGCAGATAGTCCTTGACGACGTGATAGAGGTATTCGTCGTGGCCCCAGGAAAGGTGGACGGTGTCCAGCCCGCCGTTTTCCTCGTAGATGCCCAGGCGCGTCTGGTAGGCGGGGACGCGGCTGTCGGGGTTGTCGGCGAAAAATTCCGGGAAGACGATGCGCTCCGAGAACGCGCAGCCGACCGGAAACGTGTCGCCGACCACGGCCCACTGCGGTTCGCCCCACAGGCACAGAATCTTGCCCAAGTCGTGAATCAGGCCGGTGAGGATGAACCAGCGCGGGTGGCCGTCCGCACGAATCGCCTCGGCGGTTTGCAGCAGGTGTTCGATCTGGGTCAGGTCAGTGTCCGGGTCGCTGTCGTCCACGAGCGTGTTCAGGAATTCCATCGCGTCCCAGATGCCCATGGTGCGCCGGGCACGGGGCAGGTAGTCGGCCTTTTTCGCCCGCACGAAGTCGAGCGTCTGGTGGCGGTGGTTGAGGCGGTAAAACTCGCGCACGCCCGGCCGCACGGCGGGCGCGTCGTAGTCGCGGAAGGCGTCCGAGGGCTTGTCGCCGGAGGCTTGTGGGTAGCGCGCCTGCAAAAACTCCTCCCAGTGATCCAAATCCTGAAGGGGCGCGTCGCTCGCCATCGGTTCGGGCATGGTTTTTCGTCCTGTCATCCCATCAAAAGGTCTGTGTTGCGCTTGGCGTACCATTCGGTGTAACGCTCGCCCTCCGCGCCGAGCGGGATCACGGTGCAGTAACGTACCTGCTTGACACGCACGAGCGTGACGTGCGGAGCCTGGTACAGCGCGAGCACGTCGGGGCTGTCGTCGCGCAGCCGGTAGGCCATGTCATTGGCGACGGCGTCGTAGGAGTCGCCCTTGATCGTGGCCTCCACGGTCAGGCCGCTGTCGAGAAAAAACGTCACCTGGAACTCGGCCATCGGGGTCACTTCTCCTTTTCTGTTTCTTCGTTCGCGCCTCGCTTGCGCCGGCAGGCGTCCGAACAATAGCGCACGTTTTCCCAGTCGCGCTCCCATTTTTTGCGCCAGGTGAAGAGCCGCCCACAGACGGGGCAGACTTTGGTCGGCAGTTGGTGCGGGTTGCGAACGCGCGGCGCGTCGGGCATTACTCGTCGGCCGTCCGCTCCGCCGCATCAACGGAAGGAAGCCGCGTCCAGTTCGGCCGGTCGGCGGGCGGCACGGCCAGAGCGAAGCACGAGGCACAGTAGTTATCGGCGAAGTCCGCGTCGGTCAAAAAGCAGACGGCGTGATCGGGCGCGTTTTCGGGCGTGGGCCGCGCCTGGTACCAGAGCGCATCCTCGCCGCACGGGCACGGCGTCAGCAGGGCGGCCGGCCGGTCCCGCCCCGCCTGGTTTTGTTCTTGCGAAGGATTCATCGTTTCCCGCCCCAATTTTACCCCCGCGCACGAACGCGAAAGGCCGGAGCATAAATGCCCCAGCCCTCCCCAAAATGTACGCCGCTATCGTTTAACGACTTGATAAAGGCTTTGAAGTCGGGGTTCAGAGTCAATGGTGCCAGCGGTGGAACTCCTGACGAATCTGTTCCAGGGCGGCCCGCCGTGCCTGATACGTCTGCGTCTGCCAGTAGGCGAAGTCGGAGGGCTGCTCCCGCAGCGGCACCTTCCGCACCACCTTGCTGATCGTCCGCGCTTCCATCGTAACCTTCCCGCCGCCCATGCCCGCCCCGATAACTAACCAGCCTTCTGCTTGACGCTGCGCTGCGCCACATCAGCGAGTGCGCGCAGGGCCGCATTGACAGAATCGGAATCGGGAAACAGCGCGGCCATGTCCGGGGCGAGTACAACGACGTTGCTGCCCTGCTTCATCCGCTGCGCGTACTTGCCCCGCACCCCCTTGCTGAAGTCATATTCGTCCCGCAGGTCCGGATCAGTCGCGTTCGTTTCCGTGTTCATATTGATCTTGCGTGGAAACGTCGAATGCAAGGTGGCCTCGGAAGAGGATTGGAAACATGTTCGGCTCACACGGGTTGTTTACCGTCGTTCCGCTCGGAACCTCAAAGCTGCCTTTGTGCTGTGTTGCGGCTCGCGCGAGGAAATCACGCGCCTTAACTTCCGCCTCTTCCAGAGTCGCAGACTCCACACACATCTGCCCGTTGAAGTAAACGATTTGACTCATTTTGCACTCCTTACCGTACCCTCAACCATTCAAGGCCGGGGAGTTCGCCCCGGCTCTTCCGAATATTACGAGCAGCCAATGCTAGTTCCGCAGTTGTTGCAGCGGTAGCAGGCTCCGTTTCGCGTGGTGATTCCGCCGCATTCGGGGCAGGGCGGCGCGTCCGCCTGCGTGACGAAGACCTGACGCTTATTCATTCGGCGGCCGCTCCGTGGTCGGGCGGGCGGGGTGACGCCGCGCCGCGCACCCGCGTGTTCGCCACCAAGCCGCGCTTGGGGCGGATGATGATCTCGACGTCCTGATCGAGTCCATTCAAACACTGGAAAAGACGATCCAGCGTAAAGCCCCGTAAACGGCCGCGCACGATGCTGGACACCTCTGGCTGCGTCATACGCATTCGTCGCGCGGCCTCCGTTTGTGTCAGGCCACACTGCTGGATCATCGCCTCGATGCAAATAGCCACGTCCGCCTTCGCAAGCCGCTCTTCGGGCTGAGGAAGACCAAGGTCCTCGAAGACATTGCCGCTTGAAGCGATAACGTTTTCCATGTTACTTCTTCCTGACGGGTTGGGGCTTCCCGGTGGGCGCAGCAAGAGGCGAACCGCTCTGCTTTTGCTCGGCGAGCCATTGCCCGTGGTGCGTTTCCGCGTCTTTCAACCGGCTGTCAATTAGGTCCGTGTCGTGCCTGGACGTGGCGATGCCGGACTTGCTCTTCTTTTGAAAGGCATGCAAAACGTAAACCGCACCGGCGAGCCGCACCGTGTAAATGGCGCGATACGTGTCCGAATCATAATCGTCCACAACTTCCAAAACGCCCGCGCCCCGGTACCCGTGCAACGGCTTGGCGTTCCCGGCTTTGTCGCCCTGCTGCGCCTGATGAATCGCTTTGCCAAAAACGTCTCGCACGTCTTCCGGCATTTCACGCAGGTCCTCCCTGGAGGAGCCGACGAAGAAGCAAGGCTTCGCCGGATTCGCTGCTTGTTCCACCGTGTCGGTTAACCCTGCGCCTTCAATATACCAAATTTCATATAATCCACCCTCTTTTATTCCGCCCACGCCGATCCGGGTCAGGGCGCGCGAACCAACACGAACGGCATACAAAGCCGCTCCCGGCTGCTTCGCCAGCGCACGTTCAGCGGCTTCAGGATTATCCTGCCGGACTTACTTCGTCAACGAGAAAAGGGGCGGGGGCGATCGGCCCCTTTTCTCGTTCTACGAGCAGCCGATGCTGGTTCCGCAGTTGTTGCAGCGGTAGCAGGCTCCGTTTCGCGTGGTGATTCCGCCGCATTCCGGGCAGGGTGGCGCGTCGGCCTGCGTGACGAAGACCTGACGCTCGGCGGCCGTCATCCGGCTTTGGCCGGCCAGGGCGGGCGAGCCAGCGGGACCGGCGGGCGCGAGCTGGCCCACGGAAGCCGACGGTTTGGCTGCCGTGGCGACGCTGTCGCTCAGGCTGCTTTCCATCGGGTTGCCGCCGTTGTCGTAGTCGTCCTGCTGGTCGGCGATCAGGCCCACGTTCGCGCGCTCGTCCCGGTTCAGGAACTTCAGGGCGAGGTAGCGGAACAGGTAGTCCATGATGCTTTTCGCCATTGGGATTTCCGGGTTGCCCGTGAAGCCCGACGGCTCGAAGCGCGTGTGCATGAACTTTTCGACGAGAGTTCGTAGCGGCACGCCGTACTGAAGCGCGAGCGAGATGGACGTGGCGAACGAGTCCATCAGGCCCGACACGACCGAGCCTTCCTTGCTCATCACGATGAAGATTTCGCCCGGATCGCCGTCGGGGTACAGGCCGATGGTCAAATAACCCTCGTGGCCGCCGACGCTGAACTTGTGGGTCAGCGCGTGCCGCTCGTCGGGCAGTTTGCGCCGGAAGGGACGCACCTCGGCGGGCGCGCTGACGGCCACTGCCGCCTTGCCCTTGTCCTCCTGCTCGGAGGTCGTGCCGGTCGAAAGCGGCTGCGTCTTTTTCGAGCCGTCCCGATAAATGGCGAGCGCCTTGACGCCCGACCGCCACGCCTCCTGATACGCCTCGGCGATGTCTTCGGGAGTGGCATCGTGGGGCATGTTGACGGTTTTGGAGATAGCCCCCGACAGGAACGGCTGAACCGCCGACATCATCTTGATGTGGCCCAGGTAGTGAATGGTCCGCGTGCCGTTCTTGGCCCGGAACGCGCAGTCGAAGACAGGCAAATGTTCGTCGGCAATGCCCGGCGCGCCCTCGATGGTATCGTTGGCGTCAATGTAGTCCAGGATCGCCTTGCGCTCGCCGGCCGAGTAGCCCAGCCGCTCCAGGGCCTCCGGAACCGTCTGGTTGACGATCTTGAACATGCCGCCGCCGACGAGCGACTTGTACTTGACGATGGCGATGTCCGGCTCCACGCCGGTTGTGTCGCAATCCATCAGGAAGCCGATGGTGCCGGTCGGCGCGAGTACCGAGATTTGCGAGTTGCGGAAGCCGTTTTCCCGTCCGACCGCGAGCGCGTCGTCCCAAACCGTGCGCGATGCCTCGATCATCGCGGGCGGCACCATCTCCTTTGATGGAATGCCCTCGACGTGGTCGCGGTGCATCTCCATCACGCGCAGGAACGGCTGCCGGTTCTTTTCGTAGCCCGCGAACGTCCCGACACGGCCGGCCATCTTCGCCGACTGATGGTACGCCTCGCCGCTCATCAGGGCGGTGATCGCCCCCGCGTAGGCCCGGCCCTCGTTCGAGTCGTAGGGCAGGCCGCGCGCCATCAGCAGCGCGCCCAGGTTGGCGTAGCCCAGTCCGAGCGGCCGGTAATCGTGGCTGTTGACCGTGATCTTGTCGGTCGGGTAAGCGGCGTTCCCGACCATGATCTCCATCGCCGTGATCGTCACCCGAACCGCGTGCAAGAATGCTTCGATGTCGAACTCCCGGTCCGGCGTGCGGAAACGCATCAGGTTCAACGACGCGAGATTGCAAGCACTGTCATCTAAAAACATATATTCACTACAAGGGTTACTTGCGTGAATGCGGTCCGTGTTGGGGCAGGTGTGCCAGCGGTTGATGGTCGTGTCGAACTGCATACCGGGGTCGCCGCAGACCCAGGCGGCGGACGCGATTTTGTGCATCAGGTCGCGCGCGGGGAACGTTCTATCCGGCGTACCGTCCAGCACGTTGATCGTGGAAAAGTCGCGGCCCAGTTCGACCGCCCGCATGAAGTCGTCGGTGGCGCGCACCGAGTGGTTCGCGTTCTGGAAGTAGACGGAGTCGTAGGCACCGTTGGCGACGTTGAACGCGCCGCTGTAGCCCGCCTCGATCAGCGCGTGCGCCTTTTTCTCCGCATCCGCCTTGCACCCGATGAACTCCTCGATGTCCGGGTGCTGGGCATCGAGGATGACCATTTTTGCCGCACGCCTCGTTTTCCCGCCGCTGTTGTGGTTCACGATGCCGTTCGCCACGAACGAATGGGTTTGGGGCACGGTGAAGTCGTAGGTGACGGCCGGCGCGTCGGGCGTGACGGAGGCGACGGCGTCCCAGAAGAATTCGCCCGCGAGGATCGTTTCGAGCGTGTCGGCCCAGTCGGGGCTGACGACGCGCACCTTGTCCGCCAGGTTCGGCGTGCTGCGCAGGCGGTTGTAGGAGATGCCGCAGTGGGCTTTGCGGTTGAAGAAGCCGAAGCCGACGAAGCGGGTCACGCCGTCCGCGCACTGAAAGTAGCCGTTCTGGCCGGCACAGGCAGAGCGCAGAACGTCCACCAGAAACGGAACCGTGTCCACGTTGGTGTTCTTGTCGCCCGCGAACTCGGCCATCGCCTTTTTGCGCGCCGACACGAAGCCGATTTCGCGCACGAACGTCCACGCCTGCTCGCCCCGAAGGTACAGGCTCCAGTAGTTTTTGCCGTTGACCGGGTGCGGGCGAAGAAGGCTGACCATGCCCATGTTGAGCAGGACGAGTTGAATTTCGCGCAGCAGCTGTTCGGATGCGCTCGCGGCGTAAACATGGGTGGAAACGTGGCCGTCGCCCTCGAAGTAGGCGCGCAAAAACTCGACCACGAGCGCGCGCGGCGACTGCCGGACGCCCCACGGCAGCGTTTTCGCATTCGAGCGCGCGTTCGCCAGTCCGACGTGCTTGAGGAACCGGACGGCGTTGGTCCAGCAGGCCTCGAATTGCCAGGTCGTCACGCCCGTCGTGGGGTGAACGCGGGCGCTTACGTTCGCCGCCGGGTCGGTCCCGAACACGGACCGGACGCAGGCGAGAAAATCGTCGAACGTATCCCGGTCGGCGTTGCAGAACCGGAAACGCGCGTCGTCTAAATGGCCTTCCGACATCAGGTAGCCCAGCAGCCGCGCGAGTTCGGGCGTCATCTGGTCCGGGTAGGCGAGCGTTTTCTTGGCCCACTTCGTTTGCGGCGCGAAGTCGGCAAACGAGGGGGCCACCTCCGGCCACAATTCGGTGCGGCGCGATACCGCCACGCGGTCCCCGATGGCGAGGTCGGGCAGGCGCTTCCATTCCAAACGGAAATCGGGCGTGAGCGTCAAAACGGGATGGTCGGCGGTGCCGCGAAGGCTCAAATTGGTGTGGCGCAGCGTGAGCCGGAACGTTTCGGCTTCGGGGCTGACGTAAACGTGCGAAATGCGCGTTGGGCCGTCCTTGGTCGCCAGAACGATGGAGTCGTCGGCATGGAAACCCGGCGACAGGTCAGGGTCAATCACCTCGCCGAGGGTGCGCATTCCCTGGTCCGTGTACACGTAGGCGTCGGGCGTCAGGCACTTGATCGCGCCAGCAAAGGCGTCGAAGCCGCGCATGAACGAGATCGGGCCGCTCGCGGTTCCGCCGCCCTTCAGTCCTTCGCGCGACGAGCGCAGCACGGAAAGGTTCGTGCCCGTACCCGACCCCCACTTGAAGAGCATCCCCTCGGTCTTGGCGAGGCTCAAAATACTCTCCATCGTGTCATCTACTGAGTTGATGAAGCAGTTGTGGACGCGGACGTTGCCCGAAAGGTACTCGCCGCTTTCGGTCTGGATGTCGTACACGGCCATTTCACCCAGCGGTTCGATGCGTTCAATTTCGAGCGTCTTGACCGGGCTGAGTTCCAAACCGGGGCGGCCCAGGCCGGCGACGAGTTTTTCCTGCTTGGCCCGCCCGACGAAGCCGATTTCGCTGGCGAAACGCTTGCGGTCGCCAAGCGTCTGCACGCGCACGCTCCAGCAGCCTTTGCGGCCGTTCCGCACGTCGGCCTTGAAGCGCACCCGCGAATAGATGCCGAAGCGCAGCAGCAGCCGCTGAACGCCGCGTACCAGGTCTTCGGAAATCATGTCGAGCGCGAGGGCGGCGTTGTCACGCAAGATGACGTAGCCCTCGGCCTGGAAAACGCTCCGCAGGTACGCGGCGGCCTCGTTGTAGGGCGCGGTGAAAAGGCGGGGCGGGACCTGCATGGCCGTGCCGCGCGCGCTCAGGTTCCACTTCTCGATGAACGGACGTAACGCCTCGCCGTATAGCCGGATGCGCTTGCCGTCCAGTTCCGCGTTCTGAGTGACGACGGCGCGGGTGTGTTCGTGAACGTCGGGGAAGACGCGGGCGAGCGCGGTCCGAACCCACGCTTCCTCGTCCGCGTTCATGGTGATCGCCTCAATAGTCAGCGAGCGGTTCGTGCCCGTCGCGTATTGACCGACGAACCCGTCGCTTTGCAGCCAGCCGGCAAGCGCGGCTTCAGCCTCCGCGCGGCTGTTTTCGTCCGCTTTGCCCGCAAGCGGGGTGCGATGCCAGGCGAGTTTGTCGCCCACGCGCAGCGCACCAGCATCGATGAACTTGCCGCACAACGCGCCGCCAGGCTTGGCGCCGCCCGTCTTTTTCCAGACCAGGTGGTCGCCGGTCACGTCGAGGGTGTAGCCGGCTTTGGTGTGCAGGCGCAGAACGGGCTTGGTCCCGTTCGCTTTCGTCGCCACGATGCGCGTCGTGCCGTGTGCGTCGTAGACGGTCGTGCCGACAGCGTTGTCCTCGACCAGTTTGCCGATAGGGATCAGGCCTTGCGGCGTGCTCACGAGAGCGTCGTAGGGCTGGCACGCGCTCACCTGGGGTTTTTCGCCCTTGACGCCCAGGTTGAACCAGACGGGCGAGTTGAAGGCCATGTGCTGGTGCAGCAGCAGGTAGGATAATTCGTCGTGGAAGGCGTCGGCGTCGGCATCGGAGGCGAAGTAGCCGTTCTGCTTGCCCCATTTATAGATCGTGTCGGACACGCGCGACACGAGTTGGCGCACGCTGGTTTCGCGGCCGGGCGTACCGACCTTGCCCCGGAAGTATTTGGACACGACGACGTTGGTGGCAAGCATGGACCACGGTTTGGGAATCTCACAGTCCTTCTGCTCGAACACGACCTCGCCGCGCTCGCCCGTGATCGCGGCCGTGCGATTTTCCCATTCAACCGTGTCAAACACGTCCTGGCCTGCCTCGGTGTAGCGGCGTGCGAGCGTCAGCCCCGGACCGGCGAAGATGTCCGGCTCGGACCCGCCCGTTTTTTCCTCCACCACACGCGGCGGCAGCGGCGGCGCGACGGTCGCCGCCTGCGAGGTCGGCGCGGCCATCAGCGGCACGCCGCCCGACGGCTCGCTCGACGACTCGGCGGCCGGCGTAATCACATCCGATGCGCCTTCCGCGAACGGGTCGGCGAGGGCGGCGGGCGCGACGGCCTCGGCCTTCGCGGGCCGCGAACGGGCGGCGCGGCCGTTGGCCGCCTTGCCGTTAGCACCATTGCCGTTCTTGAGAGCGGCGGGAGCGGCGGGGTCTTCGTCGAATAGTTCAGCCACGAGCGTAGGTCCTTCCTGAGTACGGGAGACGGAAAAGCCGCTTTGCGAAGCGGCTTTGGGGCGGGTCGAAAACGAAACGGTTTTTGAAAGCGCGGCGTTATTTGTTGCTGCGGCGTGGGGTGCGGCGCAGCGCGTCCACGATCTTGCGGAACTCGGACGCGTCCTCGAACTGCTTGTACACGCTGGCAAAACGGACGTAGGCGACCTGATCGAGCGTTCGCAGACGGCTGACGACCATCTCCCCGATCTCCCCCGACTCGACTTCCTTGTCCTGCCGGTTGTACAAAACGCGCTCGATGTCGTCCACGAGGGCGGTAATCTGCGCAGCCTCGACGGGGCGTTTTTTGCAGGCGATCTCGATGGCGCGGCGCAGTTTGTTCGTGTCGAACAGTTCACGCGTGCGGTCCTTTTTGATGACCATCAGGCGCAGCTCCTCGATCTCCTCGAACGTGGTGAAGCGGCCCTTGCACGCCTCGCATTCGCGGCGGCGCTTGATGGCCGCGCCGTCCTTGACGGGGCGCGAGTCGAGCACGTGATCCTTGTCCAAAGCGTGACAATAGGGGCACTTCATCGGCGGGAAAGTCCTTGCGTAAAAAAGGGGCCGCAAACTACATCTTGTGAACGTCGAAAGTTTACACCCTACATATTGATCTGTCAACCCGCCAAACGTCCCTTTTTGCGTTCGCGCCGCCGGGCAAAAAGAGCGGAGATGAGCAGAGCGCGCGTGCGCGCAGGAAAAGCGTGCGTCGCCCGTTGAACAGCACGAGCAGCGTCTCTTTTTGGAAAGGCAATTCCTTGCACCCAAACACCCGTTCCCGCATTTTGCGCGCTTTGTCCGCCCGCCCCGGCGAAACCGCCGCCCGCTGGCTTCGACGGGCCGACTGCCAGATCGCATTCGCCCGCGCGCTCGCCGCCGCTTTGCCGCAAGAAGCATCGGCCGGCGGCTGGAGCGAACTCGTTGACCGCGCGCAAACGCTGCTCGATGCCTTTGACCCGAATGCGGGCCTGTTCGGGCTGTCGGCGGCCGTGCAGGAGGCCGAGCGCGCGATGACGCCGATTGGGCAGGCCGCCAAAACCTGCACCGTTCACTGCGTCGGTCACGGCCACATTGACATGAACTGGATGTGGTCGTGGCCCGAAACCGTGTCCGTCACGCACGACACGTTCGCCTCCGTGCTCAGCCTGATGGACGAGTACCCGGACCTGACGTTTTCGCAGTCGCAGGCGAGCGTTTACGCTCTTACCGAACGCTACCATCCCGATCAGTTCAAGCAGATCAAGGCGCGGGTCGCCGAGGGCCGCTGGGAGGTTTCCGCCGTCCACTGGGTCGAGGGCGACAAGAACCTCGCGTCCGGCGAAAGTTTGTGCCGTCACCTGCTCCTGACCCGGCGCTACTTTCAGGAAAAGTTCGGCCTGTCGCCCGCCGACGCGCCGCTCGACTGGGAGCCGGACACCTTCGGCCACGCGCTGACCGTGCCGTCCTTTTTGGCGCAGGCCGGCGTCAAGTTCTACTACGCCTGCCGGACCGGCGGCGGGTTCGACCACCCCGTCGTGGGCGAGTTTCCCCGACCGCGCCTGTTCTGGTGGCAGGCCCCCGACGGTTCGCGCGTCTTAGTCAACCGCGAAGCCACCTGGTACAACTCGTACGTCAACATCGGCGACAACATCGCGCTGCCCCTCGTGGACTTCTTGAAGGAAACCGGCCTGCGCGACTGGCTGAACGTGTACGGAATCGGCAACCACGGCGGCGGCCCGACCCGCGTGGAGATTGACTACCTCCTCGAAATGCGCGACTGGCCCATCTACCCCAACGTCGTTTTTTCGACCGCCAAACGCTGGTTCGAGACGGTGGAAAGCGCCCTCGCGCCTTCCCTCCCCGTCCTCGATCACGAACTGAACTTCGAGTTCACGGGCTGTTACACCAGCCAGAGCCTCATCAAACAGGCGAACCGGCTGGGCGAAAACTTCTGCGAAGAGGCCGAAACCCTGGCCGCGCTCGCCGCGCGGCTTGGCGGTCCCGCCTACCCGGCCGAGCGGCTGCGCGAGGCGTGGGTGAACGTGTTGTTCAACCAGTTCCACGACATTTTGCCCGGCTCCGGCGTGCGGCAGACGCGCGAACACGCGCTGGGCCTGTTCCAGGAGGTCGGCGCGATCACGGGCAGCGCGAAGCGGGCGTCGGGCGTGTACCTGACAAAAGAGATTGACACGGCCGCGCTGCTGCCCGACACGCCGGAGGCCGCCGACGAGAAACGGTTGCTCGACAGCGGCGCGGCCAACACGCCGTTCGTGGCCGGGGCAGGGATTGGGGCGGGGCTGACCGGGTACTCGGTCGCGTCGGGGGGCGGGCGGCGGTTTTTGCCGTTCGTCGTGTACAACCCGTGCGCGTGGCCCCGGAGCGAGATGGTCACCGTCACGCTGTACGACACGGATTTGGACCCGGCGCGCATCGTGGCCCGCGACGAGACCGGTACTCAGCACCCGACCCTGTTTTTGGGCCGGGGCAACGATTGGGGCCACGACAAAATCACCGTTCTGTTCCCCGCCCGCGACATTCCCGCGCTCGGCTACCGCACCTACCTTTTCTGCGAAGGCCTCCCCGACGCCGAAACCCCGCTCGTCCAAGCCCTGCCCGGCGACATGTTTGAAACGCCGCATCTGAAGTTCCTTTATGACCGGTACACTTCCGGCTTTCGGCTCCTTCAAACGAGTGATGGCACTGACTTGGTCGGCAATGACAAGACCTCGTTCGGTGCCTGGGAAAATGTCATCGAGCGTCCGCGCGGCATGACTTCGTGGGTGCTGGGCGAGGAGATTGAGCCGTCGTACATTCTTCTATCTTCTTCTTTTCACGTTCTTGGAGCAGCGCGCAATCAAGGAACCAACGTGGTCGGCGGCAACAGCATAGCCTACCGAATTGATCAAACGCTCGGTATAGTTGGCACACAGAGCACAGTGCGCCTTTCGACCCTGATCCATGCCCTTGAGCCTCGTGTAGATGTGACCGCCGAAGTTGACTGGCGAGAGATAGGCGACTCCCAGCGTGGCATTCCCGGCCTGGTCGTACGCTTCCCTTTTGACTTCTTCACCGGCGACATGGCGACACGTTACGAGGCTCCTTTCGGCAGCGTCGAACGCCATGAGACAGATGGCCGGGAGGTGCCGACGTTGCGCTACGCGCACATCGGTGGAACCGCAGCGACGTGGTGGGACCAGAAGTTTTCCTTCGGCTTCACCTTGCTTCAGGATTGCAAGTACGGCCACTTCAAGGACAAAAACGACATTGGCCTGCGAATCATCCGCTCATCGTTCGACCCGGACCACGCGCCCGAAGTGTGCAAGCAGACGGTTCGCTACTCGATGTACTTCCACGAGGGTGAGGCGGACCCGGCCACGCTGACGCGGCTCGGCGCGGCCTGGAACCACCCGCTGATCGTGTTCCCGGCCAACCTTCAGACCGGCGCGGGGGCAGCCGCCCGTTCGTTCGTGCAGGTCGAGACGCCGAACGTCGTGTTGTCCGCGCTCAAGCAGGCCGAGGACGGTTCGGGCGACCTGATCCTGCGCCTGGTCGAGTTGAACGGGCGGGAAGTGGAAGCCGTGGTCGCGTTCGACCCGGAACTGGCCGCGCAGTTCCAAACGGCCGCGCTCGTTGACCTGATGGAACAGCCGCTCGCGGAAAATGCCGGCGTTCCCTTCACGCGCAACGAACTGCGCGCGCCCGTCCGGGCGAACAGTTTCATCACCGTCCGGCTCGCTTCGGGCTGACCCGCGCCCGCCGCTCGCCCAAACCTTCGGGAAGGAAAACTAATGTCGTCCGCTCCTCCCAACAACGTGACCCAAGCGGATTTGCTCGACGAAGACGCAATGCTCAAGGGGCGCAAAAAACCGCCCCCCGATGACGCCCCACCGCCGCCGCTGTCGCCGTCCGTGGCGGCGAGCCTGCGGGACCTGCCGGACGGGCGGCCCGTGCGCGCCGGGGCGCTGGTGAACGTTTTGCTCAAACGGCATCCCGAATACGGCGGCGGCCTGGCTGAGCGGGTGAAGATGGATGAGAACGCGGGGACCGCACCCGCGCGCCCGCCCGACGACTGGCTGCGCGGCGTGCGGGCGTTGTTCAGCGAACCGGCGGCCGAACTGCACACGCGCGTGGCCGTGCTTGGTTTGTGCCTGCTGGACCCGACCGTCGGCGACGCTCTGCACGCGCACGGCCTGTTCGATGCCCTTGCCCGCGAATTGCGCGAACCGCTTGACGCCCTGTTTTCCCGCGACGCCCTGGCGTGGCGACCCGACGCGAAAGCCGACGAGCGGCACGAGGAGGAGGAAGCGTCTTCCGAACCCGATGACGCCACGCCGACCCATTCGGACGTGCCCACGGCCGGCGTGTCGCAGGACAAACTGGGGCGCGAATGCTTCGCGCAGGCGCTTGCCACCCGGCTGCGCCGGCTGCGTCAGGAGCGGCCAAGCGACCCGTTCACGCTCCACATTCACGGCCCGTGGGGATCGGGCAAGTCGTCCATCCTGAACTTTTTGCGCAGCGAACTGGAAGACACCGCCCGCCAAAAACGCTTGGACGACGAACTGAAGGATTTGGGCTTGCCGCCCCAGGCCTGGATCGTGGTCGAGTTCAACGCCTGGCAGCATCAGCGCGTCGCGCCGCCCTGGTGGTCCCTCCTCACAGCCGTGTTCCACCAGAGCCTGGACCGTTTGTGGGACGGCGAGCCGGGCGCGAGCCGCCGGGAACGGCAACAAAGCCGCGCGCGGGCCGTTCGGCTGTGGTGGCGCGGGCATTTGTGGCGCTTCGGCATGGGGCGCGGCCCGTACCTGCTCGTGGCCGCCGTGGTGATCGGGCTGGGGTTGTGGCAGGCGGGCCGGCTCAACCTGTTCAGTCAAACCGGGTCTCTCAAGGGCATGGCCGAATCGGTCGAGGCAGTCGGCAAGGTGCTCGCGTTCGGCGGCACGGTTTGGGCGCTCGCCTACGGCGCGAGCCGCTCGCTTCTCGCCGGGACCGGTCAGGCCGCCGACGCCTTTGTCGCCGCAGCCGGACGCGACCCGATGCGGGCGCTCGCCCGGCATTTCGAGGAAATGGTCCACGACATCGGCCGGCCCGTCGCCGTGTTCGTGGACGATCTGGACCGCTGCCGGGGCGACTACGTGATCGAACTGCTCGAAGGCATCCAGACGCTTTTCGGCAACGCGCCCGTCACCTACGTGATCGCCGCCGACCGAAGATGGCTGTGCGCATCCTTCGCCAAGCACTACGCAGATTATGCCGACACCGTGACGGAACCGGGCCGCCCGCTCGGCTATCTGTTCCTCGAAAAACTCGTTCAGTTGTCCGCGCCCGTGCCCTGCTTGCCCGCCCCGCTGCGCGACCGCTACTGGCAGGCCCTGATCGCCGGGCCGGACGCCCCACTTGGCGGTGGCGACGGCACACTACACGGCGGCGACCTCGACCCCCAAAACCTCGAAAACGCGCGCGTGGCCGTGCGCGGCCTGAACGACGACGAACTGCGCGGCCTGGCCGTTGCCGGGACTGAAAATGCCGCCCCGTCCGCCGCGCACCAGCAGGCCGCGCGCGAGGAAACCGTCAAGCGCGCGCTCACGCCATGCGCCCAGAAGCAGGCCGAGCGTTTGCTCGTTCCGTTCGCGCCCCTGTTGGAGCCGAACCCGCGCGCGATGAAGCGGCTCATCAACGCCTACGGCGTGCAGACCGCGATCAACACGCTGGGCCACGGCGACGTGGACCGGCGTCAACTCGCCCTATGGACCATTTTGCTGCTGCGCTTCCCCCTGCTCGCCGAACGTCTCACCGACGAGCCGGACCTGGTTTTTTTCATCGCCCCGCCCGGCGACAATTCCCCGCCGCCTACCTTGCCCGCCGACGTGAGCGACGACCGGCAACTTTGCCGTTTGTTCACGAACGATGACGTACGCGACGTGATCCACGGCCGCGCGGCGGGCCGCCCGCTCGGCGCGGTCTTGGACGCCGACGGAATCCGCGCCTGCGCCGGCCTCCACCTCGCCACGCCCAAACCAAAGGAAACCGCGCCGGCCGCGGCCGCTTGATAGCGCGTGGTCGCGTCGTCGGGTACCGTGAAGCCGAAGGAGGAACACGAAATGACCGCACCAGGCCGGGTCAAACGCGAAAACAAAACGAAGCGGGCGGCGCCCATCCGCCTCCTCACCTACGAAGAATTCCTCGACTGGGCCGACGAGGACACCTACGCCGAGTGGGTGGACGGAAAGGTAGAAATGAGCAGCCCCGCCAGTTTGCCGCACCAGGACGTGGCCGGATTTCTGGGCGCGATCATGCGTTCGTTCGTGGAAGACACGGACGCCGGCAAGGTGCTTTTGGCCCCGTTCCAGATGAAACTGACCGACGTGCGGCGCGGGCGTGAACCGGACCTGCTGTTCGTGGCGGCCGAGAACCTGGATCGCCTGCGCCAAAACTTCCTTGACGGACCCGCCGACCTCGCCGTCGAGATCGTGTCGCCGGAAAGCGCACTGCGCGATCGGGGCGCCAAGTACGCCGAATACGAGGCGGGCGGCGTGCGCGAATACTGGGTGCTGGATTTGGACGAGCGGCGGGCCGACTTCTTCGTTCGGGGCGCGGACGGCCGCTACGAGCGCGCCCACCCCGACACCGACGGCGTTTACCGCGCCACGACCCCAGCCGGCTTCCGGCTCGACGTGACCTGGCTGTGGCAGCGTCCCCTGCCCACCCTGCGTGAGGCGCTGCGCCGCTGGGAAATGCCGCGCGGCTGAGACGCCGCTTTCCTCAGGCGTCGCCGGCCTGGACCAAAACCGATTGTTCGCGCAGCGTGCCCGCGCCGAACAGGGTCGTCATGGCGACGTCGGCGGCGTCGCGGCCAACCGCGATAGGCACGAGCGCGGGGCGCACACCCGCGAACGTGGCGTCCACGTTATGCCAGGCATGGCTGAGATAGACCTGAGCGTAGCCGTGGAAATCGGGCGGGTCCAGGCCCAGGCAGTAGCCGGAAACGTAGCGAGCGGGAATGCCCAGAGCGCGGCAAAACGCGATAAACAGGTGGGCGAAGTCGCGGCACACGCCCACGCGCTGCGTGACGGTGTCGTAGGCAGACGTCATCGAATCCGTCGTGCCGTAGCGATACTCGACGTGCGTTCGCAGCCAGTCGGCGATTGCGAGAACGCGCGCGCCCCCCATCAAAATGTGGCCGAACTCGCCGAACGCGATGCGGGCGAGCAGGTCCGACTGGCAGTAGCGCGACGGCAGCGTGAACACCATCGTGTCGGCGGGCAAATCATGCGGCGCGTGCTGAACGGCGTCGGGCGGAACGGGCGCGTTGTTTCGAGCCTCGACGGTCGCCTGAAAATCAAAGGTGAACGGGCCTTGCGGCGCGACCAAGCGGCGCTGCGGGTTCCCGTAGGCGTCGTTCCACAACTCCGAAAAGGGCGTCGGCGTGGTCAGCAAACGCTCGTCGCGGACCTGGTGGGCCGGGCCGGACAACGGCGGCTCAACCATCAAAAGCACAAACGTGTCGTCGGGCAGATCGTACGCGCCAGAGGCGCGAATTGTCAGCAGCATGGCGTGTGTCGGTTTCCTTTTTGCCGCCGCGCGCTCGCGCTCGTGCGATGTTCAGCCGAGCAGCGGCGTTTGAACGGTATTTTCGATGACGACACGGCTGCGATGCCGCAAAGTGGAGCCGGCCCCGGCCCCCAGAAACGTTCCCGACGAGGGCGAGATGTCCGCGTAGTCACGGCCGTGGGCGACGGCGATGTAACGTTCGTTCGCCCAGCGGTCGTGCGTGGGATCGAGGGCGCTCCAGCTGGCAGACAGGGGCAAAAAAACCTCGACCCAGGCGTGCATCGCCCCCTCGCCGGGCAAAAAGCCCGACACGTAGCGCGCGGCCAGCCCAGCCGCGCGGCATAAAGTAATGAGAACGTGAGCGTAGTCCTGGCAAACGCCTTTTTTGTCGGCCCAGGTTTCGGCCGCGCGCGTGTGAATTGTGGTCGCGCCGGGCGCGTAGCGCATTTCTCGAAAAACGCGGCGGCACAGCGCGAAGGCCTGATTGGCCGCGTCGGCGTGCGGCGGCTGCGCGGCAAGCGTGCCCATCGCGGCATCTTCGAGCGCGGCGTCGGGCGTGGTGAGCGCGGTCGGCGCGCGGAACGAAGATTCGCCGTTCGTTTCGCCCGTATCGGGAACGAGTGGGGGCAGAACCTGGCCGTCCGAGGCGTAAGCGGCCCGCGTCCGTACGGTCAGGTCAACAACGAGCGTCAGGTGCTGCCACACGGTTTCGTGGCGCACTTCGAGAACGTGGTTGCCCCAGGCATCGCGGCCGGGGAGCGAGGCGTTGGGCAGGGGCGCGAAGTGGAACGCGGACGCCTCCAAACGCTGGCCCGGCCCGCGCTCGGCCGGCGGCAGCAGGCGCAGCCGGGTCCGAACGTCGCGCACCGGCCGCAAATATTCGTAATCGAGCGAATGCGTAACGCGCAAAACACGCTCGATCTGATACGCCGCTTTTTTGTCTAACTCGGCCGCCGCAAGCATGGTGCGGTCAGTATAGCACGCCGGGAACCGGTCCTTGAACCGTTGAAATCTGCTTGACGCCCGGCCGCCACGCACGGTACCATGCTTCTTTCCCGAACCCGCACGAGCAAAATAAGGAGGGCCGCGGCCGACGCCATGAGCCTTTTCGCCGACTACCCTGCCGGCTCACAACGAGGTGGGTACGATGGCGCGTTTGATGAGATGTTCGCCAACGTGGCAAGCCGGACGCCGCGTTCGCACTGCCGGGCGCTGTTCGAGCGCCTGGGCACGTTTTCCCTCGACGAGTTCAAGCGGCGCGTCCACCTCGCGGACACGCATTTGCGCAACCACGGTGTCACGTTCACCGTGTACGGCGACGCGCTGGGGACCGAGCGAACCATCCCGGTTGATTTAATCCCGCGCGTGCTGCCGGCCGAGGAATGGGAGCGCATCGAGCGCGGCCTGACCCAGCGCATCACGGCCCTCAATCTGTTTCTTCAGGACATCTACTGCGGCGACGAGGCGGAGGCGAAGATCGTCCGCGACGGCGTCGTGCCGCGCGAAATCGTTGAAAGCGCCGTGCATTACCGGCCCGCTTTCGTCGGGACGTGCGTGCCGGGCGACATCCACGTTCACATTTGCGGGACCGACCTGGTCCGCGATAACGCGGGCAACTGGTGCGTCTTAGAGGACAACCTGCGCACCCCGTCGGGCGTGTCCTACGTGCTCGAAAATCGCACGATCCTGACGCGCGTCTTTCCCCAAATCTTCGCCGCCCATCCCGTCCGGCCCGTAGACCACTACACGACCGTGCTGCTGGACAACCTGCGCGCGCTGTCGCCCCGGCCCGACCCCAGCGTCGTTCTGCTGACGCCCGGCGTGTACAACTCGGCCTACTTCGAGCACGCTTTTTTGGCCCAGCAAATGGGCATTGACCTGGTGCAGGGCCAGGATTTGTTCGTCGAGGACGACACGGTTTTTATGAAAACCACGACCGGCCCGCGCCGCGTGGACGTGATCTACCGGCGCATTGACGACGACTTTCTGGACCCCGAAGTGTTCCGGCCCGATTCGCGGCTGGGCGTGTCCGGCCTGATGCGCGCCTACCGAGCCGGCAACGTCGCGCTCGCCAACGCCGTCGGCACGGGCGTCGCCGACGACAAAGTCGTCTACAAATACGTGCCCGCCATTATCCGCTACTACTTGAACGAGGACGCGATCCTGCCCAACGTGCCCACCTACTGCGCCTGGGACCCGGCCGAGCGCGCGTTCATTCTGGAGAATTTGGATAAACTCGTCGTCAAGGCGGCGAACGAGTCAGGCGGCTACGGCATGCTGATCGGACCGAGCGCGGACAAGGCCGAGCGCGACGCGTTTGCCGCGAAAATCCGCGAGTCGCCGCGCAACTATCTCGCCCAGCCGCTCGTCGAGTTGTCCACCGCGCCCTGCTTCGTGGACGGGAAAACCATCGTGCCCCGGCGCGTGGATTTGCGCCCGTACGTGCTTTCCGGGCCGAAAAGCGGCGTGACGATCATCCCCGGCGGCCTGACGCGCGTCGCGCTGCGCGAAGGCTCCTACGTGGTCAATTCGTCGCAGGGCGGCGGCTCCAAAGACACCTGGGTGCTCGCTCCCACGCCGGCCGCCCCGCCCCAAGTTCAGCAGCAGTCTCAGGGCGGCCGGCGTCAATCGCAGCGGCAGGGAGGATAAAAAATCCATGCTTTCGCGCGAAGCCAACGCCCTGTTCTGGATGGGGCGCTATTTGGAACGGGCGGAGGCGACCGCCCGCATCGTGGACGTGCAGTACCACGCCGCCCTCGAATCGGGTCGGCCCGAACGCGACGCGACCTCACTCTACCAGGGCATCCTCGAAATCAGCGGCGACGAGGCGATCTTCCGCGCCCGCTACGGAGAGGTGTCCGAGCGGGACCTGATCCAGTTCATGGTCTTCGATCTGGACCAGCCCAACTCGGTCGTCTCGTGCATCCGAACGGCCCGCCAGAACGCCCAGAACGTGCGCGAAATCATCTCATCCGAGATGTGGGAGGCGGCCAACAAAACGTTTCTCGGCCTGCTCAACTGGGACGTGGATAAGATGCTGAACACGTCCCCGCATGACTTTTTGATAGACGTTCGGAACCGCTGCCACCTGTTCTACGGCCTGGCCGAACGCACCATGCTGATCGGCGACGCCGTTCATTTCCTCAAGGCGGGCATCTTTTTGGAGCGCGCGGACCAGATGGCACGCCTGACCGACGTGCTGGTGCGCGAACTAACCGGCGGCGACTACGTTCTGGACGAGGGCGAGCACTTCGACACGCACGGCTGGATCGCCTGTTTGAAATCCGCGTCCGCGTTCGAGGCGTTTCGCAAAACCTACCGGGGGGGCATCACGCCCGACGACGTGCTTTGTTTTTTGATTTTGGACTGGCAATACCCGTCCTCGATCCACCACGCGGCCAGCCAGGTTGAGCGATGTTTGCGCGCCATTTCCGGCTCGCAGGGCGGCCGCTGCGCCAACGAGGCGGAACGTTTGATCGGTCGCCTTCATGCCGACCTGTCGTTTTTTACCCGCGACGACCTGCACGAGGCCGACCTGCACGTTTTTTTGGAAGGCATCCAGACCCGCTGCGCCGATGTCGGCAGCGCCGTTCAGCGCCATTACCTTCAGTATTGACCGTTCGCCGCCGTCTCGTCGTCGCTGATTTCAGCGCGATATAACGAAATACAGTGCGCGCGCGTGCTCGTGCGCGCTGGAATTTTCACGGATACGAGGCGGTTTTTTGATGGCAAACAGCAACGACGCGCGGCCGGCAACGACGCGCGCCTGGCGGCTTCCGGTTGCGGCGGCAATGCTCGTTCTGCTCGTGCTCGCCGGGGCGCTTGCCGCTCGCCTTGCGAGCCGGCCCCGGTCTGCCCGGCAGCCGGCGGGCCAAACCAAGACGGCAAAACGCGGCGCCGCGCCGACCCTGGCCGCGGCTTCCGGCGAGGCGTCCAAGGCCGAAGTGGATCGTTTTTGCGGCGACTGCCACGCCTCGCCGCCGCCCGAATCGCTGCCCCGGTCCGAGTGGCGGCAGCGTGTCCTCAACGGCCATATATTCCTCAAGGAATACAAGCGCACGCTTTCTCCCCCGCCCGCGTCGACCGAGCAACTGGTTCGATATTACGAGGCCCGGTCGCCGGCGGAAACCCCTTTGCTGAAAGTCACCAACGCTCCTGGCCCGCCCCCGATTCGGTTCGCCAAGTCCGGCTACCCCGCGCCGAATCAACGTTTCCCGCGCGTCACCAACGTCAACCTGGTTCAACTTTTTCACCCGACGCGGCCCGACCTGCTCGTTTGCGACGCGCGCTACCATCAGGTGGTCGCTATGCGACCGTACATGCCTCCGGGCAAAAACCGGGCGCGCGTTCTTGCGAAAATCCCCGGCCCCGCCCACACCGTGGTGGCTGACCTCAACAAGGACGGCATCAAGGACGTTCTGGTCGCGGACCTGGGCGACGTGTATCCGTCGGATCACCAGCAGGGGCGCGTGATCTGGCTTAAAGGCCGGGCGGGCGGCACGTTCACGCCCGTCACCCTGCTCAAAAACGTCGGGCGCGTTACCGACGTTGAGGCGGCCGACTTCGACGGTGACGGCGACCTGGATTTGATGGTCGCCATCTTCGGCTGGCGGCATCTCGGCTCGGTGACGTATCTGGAAAACCGGACGACGAACTGGTCCCGGCCCGTTTTCGTGCCGCACGTCATAGATGATCGCCACGGGGCCATCCACGTTCCCGTGACCGACCTGAACGGCGACGGCCGCCCGGACTTCATCGCTTTGTTCGCGCAGGAATACGAAACCATCAATGCTTTTTTGAACGAGGGCAACGGCCGGTTCCGCAAGGAAACGATCCATGACGCGAAGGACCCGTCCTTCGGTTCGAGCGGCATCCAGCTCGCCGACATGGACGGCGACGGCGACCAGGACGTTTTGTACACTAACGGCGACGTGTTCGACTTCGCCTTTTTGCGCCCCGATAACGGCATCCAGTGGCTGGAAAACAAGGGAACGTTTCCCTACACGTACCATCTGCTGACCCGGTTCTACGGCGCGCACCGCGCCCAGGCGATTGACATGGACGGCGACGGCGACAAAGACGTGGTCGCTGTCGCGTTTTTGCCCGAACCGTTTTTCCCGCAGCGTGTGGACCTCGGCCTCGACGCCGCCATCTGGCTGGAACAAACCACGCCCGGCAAATTCGTGCGCCGTTCGCTCGACACGGTTTCCTGCGATCACCCCACCTGCATTGCCGGCGACCTGAACGGCGACGGCCGGCCCGACCTCATCGCCGGCAACTTCTGGTTCGGCGCCCCCGATCCGCTCGACACCGTCACCGTTTGGATTAATCAAGGGCCGCGCGTCAAGCCGGCCAAGGTGTCGCGGCGCTAAAGGCTCGCTTGGTGACCAGGCACGACGCGCGCTTCGACTTTCTGCCGCTCGCGTGGGACGGCGACGTGCTGGTCGCGGGCGGCGGCCCCGCTGGCGTTGCCGCCGCGCTGTCGGCGGCCCGGAACGGCGCGCGCGTTCTGCTCGTGGAGAAAATGGGCTTCCTGGGCGGCTCGGCGACGGCCGCTCAGGTGCCCGCGTTCGCTCCGTTTTCGGACCGGGCGAAGTCCGTCGTGCGCGGCATTGGGTGGGAAGTGCTGACCGAAATGCTCCGTCGCACGGGCCGCCCCCTCCCCGACCCCGACACGTACGTCGTCCCGCAGGACAAGGCGCGCATGGACTGGGTGCCGATTGACGTGGAAACCCTCAAGTGTCTGTACGACGATCTGTGCGAGGCGGCCGGCGTCGAGGTGCTTTTTCACACCTTTTGCCCGGAAGTGGTCCAGAACGGCGACCGCGTTTCCGCCGTCGTGCTCGCCAACAAGGACGGCCTGTCGCTCGCCCGCGCGAAGGTTTTCATTGACGCGACCGGCGACGCCGACCTTGCCGCCCGCGCGGCCTGTCCCTTCCATCAGGGCGACGAGACCGGCGCGACGCAGGGAATGACGCTGTGCTTCACCGTGGCGAACGGCAGCCGCGCAGCCTACCTGGGCTACGTGCATCAAACCGGCGACGGCTTCCTCGCCCGCTTGGTCGCCGAAGCCCGCGCGGCCGGCGACTACGACCTGCCCGACGCCTCGCTGGTCGGTTTGTCCTTCAAGAACGAAACCATCGCCGGGGCGAACATGGGCCACGTTTACGGCCACGACAGCACGAACGCGCGCAGCGTGAGCGCGGCCGAGCGGGAAGGCCGGCGCGTCGTGCAAAAATTGCTGCCGTTCCTGCGAAAGTATGTGCCCGGCCAGCAGGAACTTTTTCTGGTCTCGACCGGGCCGCACGTCGGCGTGCGCGAGTCGCGGCGCATCGTGGGCGACTACACCCTCACGCTCGACGACTACCTGGCCTGCCGCACGTTCCCTGACGACATCGCCCGCTGCGCCTACTTCATTGACCTGCACGCGGTCACGAGCGAAAAAGCGGCGCGGGCAAAGTCCATCAGCGACGGCGACGAGAAAAAATCCTACGCGCTGCCGCCGGGCAAGAGCCATGGCATTCCGTACCGCTGTTTGCTGCCGCAGGGAGTGGAGAACCTGCTCGTCGCCGGTCGCTGCCTGTCGGCCGACCGGGCCGTTCAGGGGGCCGCGCGCGTCATGCCGTTCTGCTTCGCGATGGGCGAGGCGGCGGGTTTGGCCGCCGCCCTCGCCGCGAAAGGGGCGGGCCGCACCCGCGACGTAGACGTCGCCGACCTTCAGCGAGAGTTGCGCGCGCAGGGCGCCTGGCTCGAAGGTGCTTGAAAGGTTCGCACCATGAATGATCGCCGTCTTCGCCGCCGGATTACGCGGGCGGCAGTCGTCACCGCGTTCGTCGCACTCCCGTTTGTGACGTGCTTCCTGCTCGCGCGCTCCCAGATGACCGAGCGGGAGGCCGAGGGCCGCGTCAGTTCCTACAACGGCATCGTAGATCGCGTTCGACTCAAGCGGGTTCTTGTCGCGGACCGGGATACCCTGGCGCGTTACGTCCGCGGCGGCGACACCGCCCTCGCCGGGTACGCCATTGGGGAGACGGCCCGGCGGCGGGACAGTTTCTTGACGCCGGTTCTGGTCGCGCGCCTGTCCGACCCGCGGAACGAACAACCGTCCGTCGCTGCCGCAAACACGCTCGGTGACGCACTTTGGAGCGAAGCGGCCCGCGCGGGCCTGCGGCGCTTCGGGCTGCGCGACCGGCGTGGGCCGGTGCGTCTGGCTTCCGGCCTCGCACTGGGGAAACATGGAGACCGCGCGGCGATCCCGGCTTTGCGCGAAGGGTTGGAGCAACGCGAAAGAACGGAATGGCGCAGGCCCGGAGACCCGCGCGCCTCGGACCCGCGCCTTCTTGCCGCCGACCTTTTGTCCCGCTTCGGGGATCGGAAGGCCGCGCCATTCGTTCGGCGGCTCGCGCAGCAGAAAACGGGCTTGAACCGGATGCGACTCGGACCCGCGCTCGGACATTTCGGCGACGCGGCGTCGCGTCAGTTGTTACGGAAAATGCTCGCCCACGAAACTTATTCCGGCACGCGCGCGCACGCCGCGCTGGCGCTGGGGGTCGCGGCGAACCGCGCGGACGTGCCTGCCCTGATCCGCGCCCTGCGCGACCGCAGCCCCGACGTGCGCTACGCTGCCGCGTGCTCCCTCGGCGCGCTCGGTGACCGGGCCGCGTTGACCGCCCTCGAACAGGCCGTTCGTGAGCCGTCCCCGAACGCCGCCAATGCACGCCAGATGGACGCAGCGGCGCGCAACGCGGCGCGGCAGGCTGCGGATGCCATTCGAGCTGGGCGGCGCGTGCCCCCGCCGCCTGACCTGTCCTCGTGGCGCTACCAGTGACGGCTACGACGCGCGCGTCTTTAACGTTCGCCTCACCCTTCAAGTCCCACCGCGATTGTGCGCGCTTGCGTCGTCCTCGTTTATCGCCGCGCAAGGGGCGGGCCGCGCCCGCGACGTCAACGTGGCCGATCTTCAGCGGCGGCTGCGCGCGCAGGGGGCCTGGCTCGGCGACTGATGACGGCGCGCACGCGAAAGCAGACTCGAAAGCAGAACAGAAGAAAAGGGCAGGCCGCCCGAAAGCCGCCTGCCCCATGCGCCGTCTACTCACGCACCTATCACTCACTGGCTACGGCCGATGAAACCTACCAGCCCCGGTGCCCCCGGCGGACCAGCCGACGGTCGGGGGCGGAGCAGGCCGCTCCGCCCCCAGCGGGTTCACTTGACGGTGATCAAGGTGCCGTTGTCCTCATCCAAGAGGTAGACTGTGCCGTCCGGGCCGATAACCAGGCCGCCGAACTGCGCCGAGCAGCGGCTCGTCGGAACCAGGAAGGATCACTTCAGGGTGCCCGCCGCAAAACGGGATACTGTACCATGGACGCCTCGTTCACAACTACAGCGAACGCCGGCACCATTACGGTATTCACGGCGTTTTCTTCCTGTAGCCCCGTGGTAAACCGAAGCGGCGTCCCAGCAGGACGCACACCGGGAGAAACGCGCACATGCAATATCGCCGATTGGGCCGCACCGGCCTTCAAGTATCCGAACTGTGCCTGGGCACCATGCAGTTCGGCTGGACCGCCGACGAGCCGACCTCGTTCGCCGTGATGGATGCCTTTTTCCAGGCGGGCGGCACCTTTCTGGACACCGCCGACATCTACACCAACTGGGCCGGCGATGCCTCCCACGGCGGCAAGTCCGAGGAGGTCATCGGCCGCTGGATCAAGGAGCGAGGCGTTCGGGACAAGATCGTTCTCGCCACCAAAGTGCGGGGCCGCATGACCAACGGCCCGAACGGCGAGGGTCTGTCGCGCAGCCATGTCATCGCCGCCTGCGAGGACAGCCTGCGCCGCTTGCAGACCGACCACATTGACCTGTACCAGTGCCACTGGGTAGACCTGAACACGCCCATCGAGGAAACCCTGACCGCGCTCGACGATCTGGTCCGGGCCGGCAAGGTGCGCTATCTGGGCGCGAGCAACTATCCCGGCTGGCGCCTGATGGAAGCCTTGTGGACGAGCGACAAACACAATCTCGCCCGCTTCGACTCGTACCAGCCCGAATACTCCCTGGTCGAGCGGCAGGGCTTCGAGGTCGAGGCCATGAAGGTGTGCAAGCACTACGGCATCGGCGTCATCCCCTACTCGCCGCTCGCGGGCGGGTTCCTGACCGGCAAATACCGCAAGGGCGGCGAGCGCCCCGACAGCGTGCGGGCCGGCGGCGTGCTCGATAAATATGGCAATGACAAGGGCTACGCGGCGATTGACGCGCTCGACGAGATCGGCCGCGCGCACGGCAAAAGCGTCGCCCAGACCGCGCTTGCCTGGATGCTCGCCAACCCGGTCATCAGCGCGCCCATCATCGGCGCGAACACGGTCGAGCAACTTTCCGACCTGCTTGGCGCGTCCGGGTACGCCCTTACGGCTGATGAGGTGAAGCGTTTGAACGAGGCGACCGCATATCACTACGCGAACGAGTGGCGGCCCATCTGGGATTAGCCCGCGCCCGCGTCGTATAATGAAGCGCAGTGATGAACGCGGGGCGCGGCCGAAACATGGCCGCGCCCCGCGTCCCCTTCCGACGAAGGAAAGGCTCCGCTTCCCGTGAATCCGTTTTCTTCCCTTGCGCGCGCCCTGCGCGCGTTTCCCTTCGGCCTCGCCGCCCTCAGCATTTTGGGGCTGTCCATCGCGTCCGGGGCGTACCTCGCCACGCACGCACCGACGAAAAACAAGGCGACGCTCACGTTCTGGGTGTTCGCCAAGCCGCACCGCGACGCGTACCTGAAGGCGCTGCCCGCGTTCCTGGCCGCCCATCCGGGCGTTTCCGTGGACATCCAGTTGGTAAACAACAGCGGTCTGGCCCAGCGGCTGTCGGCCGCGTTCCAGGCGGACCTCGACGTGCCTGACATGGTCGAGATCGAGATCAGCAGCGCAGGCTCGTTTTTTCGCGGCCCGCTGAAGCACGTCGGCTTCCTCGACATTACCGACCGTCTTCAGCGCGAAGGGCTGGACAAGCGCCTCGTCCCGGCCCGATTCGCGCCCTACACCACCCGTGGCCGGATTTTCGGTCTGCCCCACGACGTTCACCCCGTCATGCTCGCCTACAACCGCGAACTCATGGAAAAGGCAGGCGTGGACGTAAACAAAATCGAGACCTGGGACGATTTTATTGCAGCCGGCCAGAAGGTCACGATACCCAACCAGCGTTACCTGATCGAGATGTCTGGGACGGGCAGCGACCAGATCGAGGTGTGCCTGTTCCAGCGCGGCGGCGGCTACTTCGCCCCCGACGGCAAGATCATCTTCGACAACGAGGCGGGCGTCGAGACCATGAAGTGGTACGTCCCGCTCGTCGCCGAAAGCAGCAAGACCCGGATCGCCAACAATCTGTCCTCGTCCTACGGCACGGTCATCGCCAAGGGCGTCGAGGACGGCTACTTCGTCTGCCTGGTCGCCCCGGACTGGCGCACGAAGGGCATCGAGAACGACATCGGCCGCATGGAGGGCAAGATGGCGCTCATGCCCCTGCCCGCCGTGGAACGGGGCGGCAAGCGCACCTCGACCTGGGGCGGCACCATGCTGGGTATCACCAAAGCCTCCCGGCAGCCCGACCTCGCCTGGGAACTCGCCAAGCACCTGTACCTGAACGAAAAGGACCTGGCCGGTCGGTTCGCGGACACGAACATTTTGCCGCCCGTCCCGGCCGCGTGGAAGGAAGCCGCCTTCAACGCGCGCCGCCCGTATTGGAGCAACCAGCCGCTCGGCCGCGTCTACGCCGACCTCGCCCCGCAGGTGCCGTTCCAATACAGCAGCCCGTTCGTGGCCCAGGCCAAGGGCAAATTGGGCGAGGCGCTCGTGGACTGCATCAAGTACTACAACGCCAACGGCGAAACCGGCTTCGACGCCTACGTGCGCACCCGCCTGAAGGTCAAGGCCGACGAAGTGCGCCGCCTGATTGCGAGGAACCCCTTTTGACCCGACCGCCGCGCCGCACGTTCCGGCGGGAGGCAGTATGTTAACTCGGCTGAAAGTTTCCGGTTTCAAGAACCTGGTTGACGTTGACGTGCGCTTCGGGCCATTTACCTGCATCGCGGGCGCCAACGGCGTCGGCAAGTCAAACCTTTTTGACGCCATTCGATTTCTGAGCGCGCTCGCGGAACATCCCCTGATGGAGGCCGCCAGGTCGGTTCGAGGGGGAAGAACGGCGGACGTGCGCAGTTTGTTTCACCGCGTCGGCGACCGTTACGCGGATCGTATGTGCTTTGAAGCGGAGATGATTGTTCCCAAGCAAGGTCTTGATGACTTGGGACAAGAGGCGGAAGCAAGCACGACGTTCCTGCATTACACTTTGGAACTTGCATTGCGGTCCGATAAAAGTCGTTCCTCATTGGGCGACCTTGAAATACGAAAAGAAGAATTACGCCACATCACCCAGGGCAACGCGTACAAGCACTTATCATTTCCCCTCACGCTGGAGTGGCGAAGGTCGGTGGTGCAAGGCCGACAAACGACTCCGTTCATCTCCACGGAAAATGACGGTTCGGGCCGCGCCATCATTCAACTGCATCAAAACCACAGCGGTGGCAGTAAAGGAGGCGGCGGGAAACCCGCGCCCCGCCCCGCCGAGACGCTGCCTCGAACAGTGCTTTCCGTGACGAATGCCGCCGAGCACCGAACCGCAGTTTTAGCGCGCCGAGAAATGCAGTCGTGGCGCTTGCTTCAACTGGAACCTTCGGCAATGCGCGAGCCGGATGAGTTCGCCGCGCCGCCACGACTGGGGGCCGACGGTTCGCACCTCGCGGCGACACTTTACCGTCTCGCGCGCACGGGGGAGACTTTGGATAACGGCGAGCCGGACGAACAACGTGTTTACGCTGCCGTCGCCAATCGTCTCGCGGAATTGATAGACGACGTGCGTGAAATTGACGTGGATCAAGATGAGAAGCGGGAACTGCTCACCTTGCTGGTCAAGGGGCGGGATGGGACCGCGCACCCGGCGCGCGCTTTGTCTGACGGGACACTGCGTTTTCTCGCGCTGGCCGCGATAGACCTTGATCCGGCGGCCCAGGGACTTCTTTGCCTGGAAGAGCCGGAAAACGGAATTCATCCCGCGCGCATACCGGCCATGCTCCGGCTGCTCCAGGACATTGCAACGGACACTGACCAACCAGCAGGACCGGATAACCCGTTGCGGCAAGTAATCGTCAACACGCACTCGCCTGCCGTCGTGAGTCAGGTGCCCGATGCATCGCTCGTGGTGGCTGAACTGAAAGAGGGCGTCGTCGGTGAACAGTATTTTCGGCACGTCAGTTTCGGCTGTCTGCCGGATACGTGGCGCGCGACAAGGATTGAGGACGGGGCAGCAGCGAATATTGTGTCCAAGGGCAAATTGCTTGCTTATCTAAATCCGCTCGCCTCTCGTCCGGCGGAACCGGAGACGAACGGTCACAAGAAAACAAAGACGCGGCGCGTCATGGATCGTCCCGATTTACAAATGCTGCTCTTTTCTCCGGACGGGGCGGCGCTGTAGCGTTGGACCTGCGCTATACCTTGTTGACCGACGGCCCTTCGGATGATGCGCTCGTTCCTTGCCTGACATGGGTCTTGCGAGATCAAGGAGTCCGAAGGGCGATTCAGCCCCAGTGGGCCGAATTACGAAACCTTCCCGAACCGCCCAGAACATTAAGGGACAGGATCAAAGTCGCTCTTGACCTGTATCCGTGCGACTTGCTTTTCGTTCATCGCGACGCCGAGGAAGAGCAACGAGAAGTCCGCGAAGCGGAGATTCACAAAGCCGTCGCGGAATCCGGAAACCGTGTAAGAGTTCCGCCCCTCGTCTGCGTCGTGCCCGTCCGCATGATGGAGGCGTGGCTGCTCTTCAGCGAATCTGCGGTTCGTCGCGCGGCCGGCAATCCAAATGGCAAAGTGGCCCTCGACCTGCCGCGTCCGTCCACTGTCGAAAATATGCCGGACCCAAAAGCGACGATGTTCGAGTTACTACGTGAAGCAAGCGGGTTACGGGGGCGGCGCAGAAAAAGGTTTGTAACCGCCGGCTCTGCCCGTCGCATCGCGGACTTCCTGGATGATTTCGCGCCTTTGCGGGGTGTACCTGCCTTCGACGCCCTGGAGGCGGATGTCGCTAATATGGTCAAAAGCCAGGGCTGGAACACAGAGCGAGAAAACAAAAGTGAGGAGTGAATTTTGACCACCACCAGCCTGCACCGTAGCGGCGGCGGGGACGCACTGCGCGGCTCGCACTATTTGCGAATGCAGCAAAAGTTAGCGCCGTACCTGTTCGTGTCGCCGTTCGTGCTGCTGTTCGCCGTTTTCGGGGCGTACCCGATCGTTAAAAGCCTGACGCTGTCCTTGTACGCGACCAGCGGGCCGAAGGACGCCATCTTCGTCGGGCTGAACAACTACAAGTTCCTGGCGACCGATGCGGACTTCCGCACCGCCGTCCAGAACACGGTCGTGTATACGCTGTGCTCCGTGTTTTTCCAGTTGCCTGTTTCGCTCGGCCTTGCCATCCTGCTCAGCCAGCGCTGGCTGCGCGGGCGTAACTTTTTCCGGCTCGCGTTCTTTTCGCCCAACCTGCTCGGCCAGGTCTTCGTGGGCGTGTTGTTTTCCGTGTTGTTCATGCCGCAGTACGGTTTGGTGAACGTCGGCCTGAGCGGGGCGACCGGTGGCCGGATCGCACTCGACACCAAGTGGCTGAACGATGCCAAGATGGTGATGCCCGCCCTCGTGTTCACCTCGATCTGGATGTACGCGGGCTTCAACATGATCTATTTTCTGGCCGCGCTCCAAGCCGTGGACCGCGACCTGTACGAGGCCGCGCAGGTGGACGGCGCGAACGGCTGGCAGCAATTCCGCACCGTGACTCTGCCGGGCATCAAGCCGGTCGCCGTTTTCGTGCTCGTCACGGCAACCTTAGGCTCGTTCCAACTATTCGAGTTGCCCTACCTGCTGCTGGGCAACACGGCCGGCCCGAACAACTCCGGACTGACCATCGTGATGTATCTGTACAACAACGGCTTTTTGAGCGGCGACTTGGGATTTGCGTCGGCCATCGGCTGGACGCTCGCGCTCGGAATGCTGGTCATCAGCCTAGCCCAGGTACGCTTCACCGGCGCGATGAGGAACGATTAACATGCCTGTCCGCACCACCGCATCACGCGGACTGGTCTACGTTCTGCTCGCGCTCGCCGCGTCCCTGTCGCTGATTCCGTTCGTGTGGCTAATCGCGGCCACGACCAAGCGCAGCGAGGACATCTTCTCGTACACGTTCTTCGCGCCGCGCTGGACGTTCCAGAACTTCGTGGACCTGTTCACGCTGAAGGACTTTTCCTACGCGCGCTTTATGATCAACAGCGTGTTCGTGGCGAGCACGACGGTGGCCGTTCAGTTGTTTTTTTCGTCCCTCGCCGGCTTCGCGCTCGCCAAGTACGAGTTCAAGGGCAAGAAAATCCTGATGGCCTTCATGCTCGGCACCCTGCTCATCCCCGGCCAGGTGACGCTCGCGCCGACCTACGAACTGCTGTACCGGATGCACCTCGTGGACACCTATTTGGGCCTGATCATCCCCGGCGCGGTCAGCGTATTCGGCATCTTTTTGTTCCGGCAAGCCATGTTGCAGGTGCCCGACGAACTGATCCACGCCGCGCGCATTGACGGCTGCACCGAGTTCCGCATCTGGCGCGACATTGTCATGCCGGTCACGCGGCCCATGATCGGCGCGTTCTGCCTGATCGCCTTCATGGGCGCGTGGAACTCGTTCCTGTGGCCGCAAATCCTGCTCCACAACCGGAACCGCTTCACGCTCCCCATCGGCCTCAGCCAACTGATCGGCCTGTACAACCAGCAGTACGGAATGCTCATGGCCGGCACCCTGCTCGCCGTCCTGCCCGTCATTGCCCTCTTCTTCCTGCTCCAAAAAGAGTTCGTCGCCGGCCTGACGGCGGGCGCGGTCAAGGGCTGAACGGAGCGATTTTCCGGGTCGCGGGTCCGGCGGCCAATTCCGTCGTGGAGGAGAAAAGCATGTCAACTGATGAAAGCGGCCGGGTGACGTTCCAGAGCGTTTCGCCCATCGGGGACACGGACGTGAACGCGCTGCCGGTTAAGGATGTCGGGCCAGCCATGGCGTACTACACGCAGGTTTTGGGGTTCGAGGTGGTTTCGCGCGACGGCGACGTGGCCGTGCTGCGGCGCGGCGGGGCAACCATCGGGCTGCGAAAAAACGACGCCGACCCCGAACAGGCCAGTTGCTACTTTTCGGTCGGCGACGTGGACGCGTTGCGCGCCGAGTACGCGGCCAAGCACATCGAGCCATCGCCGGTCCGGGTAGACGAGTATGGCGGCAAATCGTACCGGGTTTTCTTCGCCAAGGAGCCGTACGGCGTCTGCTTCTGCTTCGGCCAGGCAGCCTGAGAACCCGATCAACGGTGCCCGCCGACACGCTCCACACCCTGCGCGACGCCACGCGCGGCACGCCCTACGAAAACCGGCTGTTCCTCGTGGGCGGCTACGTGCGCGACAAACTCCTGTACGGGGAGGGCGCGGCGGGCGACGACATGGACCTCGTGCTTGAAGGCGACGCGCTCGCGGTCGCGCGTTTGCTGTTCGACAAGCGCGTAGCCGACCATTTCCCGGTCGAGTACGGTCAGTTCGGCACGACGCAGGTGACGGTCGGCGGGGCGAAGGTCGAACTCGTGACTGCCCGTGCCGAAACGTACCGGCAAGGCTCTCGCAAGCCCACCGTGCGGCCCGGAACGCTGCAAACCGACGCCGAGCGGCGCGATTTCACGATCAATACGCTGCTCGAAAACCTGCACACGGGCGAAATTTCCGACCCGCTCGCACGCGGCCGGGCCGACCTCGCCGCGCGCGTTCTGCGCACGCCGCTCGATCCGCGCGTCACCTTCGCCGAGGACCCGCTGCGGATGCTGCGCGCCTGCCGCTTCGCCGCAAAGTTGGGCTTCGTCGTCGCCGACGAAACGGCGGCTGCTCTCGCATCCTGCGCCCACCTGTGCAATCCCGAACACGGCATTAGTTACGAGCGCGTGCGCGAGGAGTTGAACAAGACGCTGCTGACCGCGCGCGCCCCGCTCGGCCTGGAAATGATGCGCGCGTCCGGCCTGCTCGCCCAATTCGCGCCCGAACTATCCACACTGGCGGGCGCGCCCCAGAACCGCTGGCACCGCTTCGACGTGTGGACGCACACCCGGACCGCCCTGGAAAATCTGCCGCCGAACGCCTCGCTCCTCGTGCGTCTCGCCACGCTCTTTCACGACATCGGCAAACCGGCGACGCGCACGGTGGCTTCCGACGGCGAGGCGCATTTTTACGGTCACGCGGAGGCCGGGGCGACCATTACGCGAACGGTCCTGAACCGGCTGCGCTACTCGGCCGACGAGATCAAGACCGTCGTTCGCCTGGTTGCGCTCCATATGCGCTACGGCGACTACGACCCGGCCGCGTGGACGGACAAGACGATTCGCCGCCTCATCCGCGAGGTCGGCGACCTGCGAACCGACCTGTTCACCCTCGCCCGCGCCGACGCGGCCGCCGTCAACCCGCCGGACCCACCTCACACCGACTTCGACGGCCTGCAAGCGCGCATGGAAATCATCGAGGCAACCGCCCACGTCACGCAGGCCACCTCCCCGCTCGACGGTCAGGCACTGATCGCCCTCCTCGGCACTCCACCCGGCCCGCTCGTGGGCAGGATCAAAAACGCCCTGACCGACGCCGTTGTTTCCGGCGACCTCGCCCCCGACAACTTCGCGGGCGCGGAGATGATGGCGCGCGACCTTTTACGGCAATTCAACAAGAACGAGGCGTAGGCGTCCGGCGCGCGGCAGGTACAATCTGGCCGAAAGGATCATACGCCTTCATGCCGCCCGATTTTTCCCGCCTACCCGCCGGCCCCGCCGCCTTTTTGTACACCGACGATTTCATCGCGTACAACCTGGGCAGCAAGCACCCGCTTCAGCAAAAGCGGCTCCAAATGGTCCAGCAACTTCTGGGCGTGTACGGCCTTCTATCGCCGGGCGGGCCGGTGGATTGGGTGACGCCGACGCCCGCGACCGAGGATGAAATTCGACGCGTTCACACGCCCGATTACGTCGAAGCGGTGCAGCGGGCAAGCCGGGGTGACGACAGCCGTTTTTTGGCGAAGTACGGCCTGGGGCCGAACGGTGACACGCCCGCCTTCGAGGGGATGTATGAGGCCGCCGCGTTGTACGCGGGCGGAACTGTGGACGCCGCGCGCCTCGTCCTGTCCGGCCAATACCACACGGCCTTCAACGTCGCCGGGGGCCTGCACCACGCTATGCCCGGCCGCGCGTCGGGCTTCTGCACCTTCAACGACCTCGCCCTCGGCATCCACACTCTGCTCGATGGCGGCTGTGATCGCGTCGCCTACATAGACATTGACGCGCACCACGGCGACGGCGTGCAGGCCTGCTTTTATGATGACCCGCGCGTGCTGACCGTTTCCTTCCACGAGTCCGGCCGGTTCCTGTTTCCTGGAACCGGCTTCCCCGACGAAGTAGGCGACGGGGAGGCGCGCAGCACCAAACTAAATGTGCCTTTGTACCCGTACACGACTGACGAGGTTTGGCACGAAGCCTTCGACGCGGTCGTCCCCGACGCCCTGACCCGCTTCGCCCCCGACGCGCTCGTGCTTCAATTGGGCGCAGACGCACACTGGGAAGACCCGCTCGCCCACCTGATGCTTTCGTCGCGCGGCTGGATCGCTGCCGTGGACAAACTGCTCACGCTGGGACAAAACAAGCCCATCGTGGTCACGGGCGGCGGCGGCTACAACCTGCGCACGGTCGCCCGTCTGTGGACGCTGGTCCAGGCGCGTTGCGCGGGCGTGACTGACCTGCCCGACGAAGTTCCCGAAGCCTATGACGCGCTGTACAACCTGCCCCGCCTCCATGACACCAAGGAGCCGAACGTCGCGCCCGCCGTCCGAGCCGAGGCGCGAGCCTACGCGCGCGAGCAGGTCGCGCTCCTGAAAAAACTTTGGTAGCGCGCCGCCGCGTTGTTGTTGCCGAGAAAAAGCCGCCGATTGAAATCGGCGGCTTTTTCTCGGCGGCTTTTTCTTTCTACTCGCCGCCCGTGAACTGAGCCGGCAGTTTGCGGTCCACAACGGGACGCTTGGGCAGGTTGGCGACGGTTCGACCGGTCAGGTAAACGGTGCGGGCCACGCGCTCCATCTTGGCGAAGTCAATCTTGCTCACCTCGTCGCCGGGCCGGTGGTAGTCCACATGGACGCCGTCGAAGTAGAAGATGATCGGGATGCCGCGCCGGGCGTAGTTGAAGTGGTCGCTGCGGAAAAAGAAGCGGTTCGGGTCGTCAGGGTCGTCGTACTTGTAATTGAACGTGACCAGACCGGCGGCCTTGTTCACGCGCTCGCTGAGCGCGCCCAGTTCGCGGCTCATCATTTTGGAGCCGATAGCGTAGATTTCGGCCGGGCCGGAAAGATCGGCGTTGCGCGGCTCGGTGTCGCCGGCCGGCTTGGCGCGGCCGATCATGTCAATGTTGAGCTGGGTCACGATGTTTTTCAGCGGCACGGTCGGGAAACGGGTGAAGTAGTCGGACCCCCACAAGCCTTTTTCCTCGCCCGCGTGCCACACGAAAAGCAGCGAGCGTTTGGGACGCGGGCGCGTTCGGGCGAAGGCTTCGGCGATGGCAAGGATGCCGGTCGTGCCGGACCCGTCGTCGTCCGCGCCGTTGTAGATGTTGTCGGCCTTCGGGTCACCGTTTGCGCGCATCCCCACGTGATCGTAGTGCGCCCCGAAGGCGACGTATTCGTTCTTCAAAAGCGGGTCGCCGCCTTCGAGAACGGCCACGACGTTTTGCGTCGTCGTTTCGCGGATTGTGGTGCGGATCGTCGCGCTCAGTGTCTTGGCGTCCGACAAAGCAAAGGCGGCCAGGTCGTCGGCAGCCGCAGGCATCATTGCCCGCGCGGCCGTTTGTTTTTCTCCCGCGAACAACGCCTCGGCTATCGCCGGCCCGGCCAGGATTTCCGGCACGGCCGCCGCTCGGGCAGGCGGGCCCGGCGGGCCGGCCTCCCCCTCGTTGAAGCGGGCTACGCGCCAACCGCCCGTGAACCGCTCGAAGCCGCTCCGAAACGCCGTCCAGTTTTCTCTGGCGTCCGGCTCAGGCAGACGAATGATAGCGACGGCCCCGTTCTTTTGCGCGTAGGTGGTTGGCGAATCGTAGTCCGTGCCGGCTTTAAGGCCGCGCAGTTCGCCGGAGTTGACACCCGGAACTCGCCAGTCCCCTGTCACGACCAGCACCTTGCCCCGCACGTTATCCACGCCCTGGTACGCGTTGACGTTCTTGCTTGGAATCACCCAGCCACTGCCGGCGTAGACGAGCGGCGCGTTTGCAATGGCCGCCGCCGTGCTACCGCTTCCTCGGCGTTGCGAAATCAGGTAATCGTCGCCGAACCGGAACGTTTTGCCGCCGAGCGTCACGTTTGTTGTCGCCGGGTCCACCGTGGTGCGGCGCAGCGTGATTTTTTGAAAATAGGTGCCGGCGTCGCCCGCCGGCTTCAGGCCCAGACGGGCGAGGTTCGCGGCGAGGAAGCGTGCGGCGATGTCCAGACCGCGTGAGGGCGTGTCGCGGCCTTCGAGGGCGTCGTCGGCGATGAAGGTCAGGTAGGCGCGCAGTTGGTTCCGCGTAATCAGGTTCGCGCCCACGCTGCTGCTGCTTGCGGGCGCGGCGGCGCGGCGGGCCGGGCGCGTTTGTTTTCGGGGCGCGACGGCCAGGCCGGGCGGCGCGGCGGAAAGCATGAAAGCGGCGACAGCAAGCAACGCCGTTGAGTGAACAAAACGGGGCATCGAGGTTCCTTTGAGCGATTTAGACCATCGTGGCGCGGCCGAGGCGGTAACAAAACGACGGGGCGGCCACGCCAGGTGCGCGGCCGCCCCATTCACTTCTACGGACCGGAGGCTGAAAACGTGGCTTACGCTCCTCGCTACGCCTCGTCCTCTTCGTTGCCCATCGAGCCGATATGCAGGTCAATGTCCTCGCGCAGTTCGATCTTGTCCACGCGGCCGTCCCGAATCCAGACCACGCGGTCGCTCACGTCCACCATTTTGTGGTCGTGCGTGGCTGAGATGATCGTCACGCCCTGTTCTTTGTTCAGTTTGCGAAGCAGCGCGATGATTTCGGTGCCGGTCTTGAGATCGAGGTTTCCGGTCGGCTCGTCGGCGAGCACGATGGACGGGTTATTAGCGAGGCTGCGCGCGATGGCGACGCGTTGCTGCTGGCCGCCCGAAAGTTCGGATGGCTTGTGGTGCAGGCGGTGGCCCAGGCCCACGATTTCCAAGAGTTCCATCGCGCGCGCGGTCCCGTCCTCGCTCGGCTTGCCGGCGAAGATGGTCGGCAGCTGCACGTTTTCGAGCGCGGTCATGACCGGGATCAGGTTGAACGATTGGAAAATATAGCCGATGGTGTGGCAACGCAAAAAGGCCAGCTCCTGCGCGTCCAATTGGGCCATGTCCACGTCGTTGATGAAGACCGATCCGTTGTTCGGCTTGTCCAGGCCGCCGATCATGTTGAAGAACGTGGACTTGCCGGACCCGGACGGCCCCATGATCGAAAGATACTCGCCGCGCTTGATGTCCAGGCTGACGCCGTTGAGCGCGCGCGTCGTTTCCTGGCCCATCTGAAACTCTTTGACCAGGTCCTTGGCGCGCACGACGTATTCGGTCTGCCCGCCCGGCTTTTTGTTGTTCGCGCCGTTGCCGGCGGCCACCACGTCTTCTGCGATTACAGCCATCGTAAACTCCTGAAAAGGGTTGGGTTAAACGTCCACGCGCAGGGCGGCGGCGGGCGGAATCCGGGCGGCCTGTTGCGCGGGAAAATAGGTCGCCACGGCCGTCAGGACAGACCCGAGCGGGACGCTATAAGCGAGAATCTTAAGACCTTCCACCAGATCGAAACTGCCGAGCACGGGTTCGCCCTTCGGGTGCGTGATCGCACGCAGCAGCAGCATCAAAGCGCAACCGACCAGCCAGCCCAGGGTGCTTGCGATGATACCCAGAAAAAACGCCTCGATCATGAACAAACGGACCACGAACTCATTCAGCGCGCCGAGGCATTTCATCGTGCCGATCTCGCGGAACCGTTCGGTCACGCTCATCAGCATCGAATTGGTGATTCCAACCACGCACACGAGGAGCGACAGGATAATCAGCCAGGTTAGCCGGCTTGCCTCCTTGGGGTCAATGCCCGACCCGGCGACCGCCTTGCTCGTCAACACGGACGACAAAAAGGCAATCCCAAGAAAAATACCGCCGGCCGTGATCATCGAGCGCCAGAAGCGAATCTTGATGCTTTTCATGGCGAACTCGATGGACTTTTTCCACGGCAGTTCGACCTGTTTACGAATAACCGGGTTATTACCGCTCGGAAGCGGCGCGGCTGCTACGCTCATTTTTTCGTTTTCTCCCCGATTGCTGCGGCGCGCTGCTTGCGGGCTTCACCGCGCCCCCGGCACTTGCGGACCGTAAGGCGACGAGCCGGCGCTCGGCCAGCATCCGCAGGTACGCGGTCACGGACGTTTCGCCCTGACGCCGGTTCAGGTGGTACTTGGCGCAGACCGCGCGGGTCAGCGCCTCCACCGTTGCCGCCCCGTCGCACATTTCCCAAACGTCCGACCCCATCTCGTCCAGTTCGATCTTCCGATGCGTGGGCAGTTTGAAGAATCGGGCAACCAGGTTTCCCCATTTGTCGGCCCGACGCGGCACCTGGAGCAAAACGACTTCGGGCGGCATGCTGCCCTCGTCAGCGTGCGGCGGCAGATAACGCTCCCAATTTACGAGCGGGTTGCGAACTGGACGCGCACCCATGATCTGCGCGCGCACGGGCTGCCCCGCTCGCCGGCCGGTTATCGCCTGCTTCAGAAAGCCGATCATGCCGGTTCCACGTTCTCGCCGTCGTGGCAGCGGGTCCGAGCGGCGATGTCGTTTACCACGTCCGGCATACGGCGCGGGCGCAGTGCCTGGACCGCGTAAATCTTGTTGCCCGGCTCGCATTCCCAGGCGCGGGCGGAGAAGCGCGTGGCCGGCCGCTGAAGGCGAGTTACCTCACGCGCTGCCTCCATCATCGGCAGCCCGAAGGCCGGGCCACCGGACAAATCGAGCGTGGCGTGTCCGCTCACGACGCCCTCATCGGTCGCGTAGCGCGCCTTGCTGATTTCACCTTTCGAGTTGTTCGCCAACCACACGTCCAGATACGCATCCCGGCGGGCCATTGTCGCCAGCGACCACTGCTCAACGGTCAGGCGGGCGGTTTTGTGCGTGAACTGAAGGCGCAAATACACGTTCATCAACTGCTGCGCGACCAGTTTGTAGTCGGCCGGCACCTGCGTCACCAGATCGTACAAGGCCCACGTCCGCCAGGCCGGGTCCGCGCCGTGGCATTCAAAGGAGCCAAGAACGTCTTGCGCGACCGTGGACAGCCCGCCCTTGCCAGAGCGCGGCCCCAGCGCCTGCACGATAACCGTCCGGCGGCAAGTCCGGCAGTGCCAGACCGCCCCGATGGCCTTGCGATCGCTGTTCCAGGTGAAGCCGGTGACGGTTCGGTCGGAGCGAAGAACGCCGCGCGGGGCATCCACCGACTTGGTCTCAACGGTTAATTTTTTCTTCTTTGCCGTTTGCCGCAGGCCGCGAAAGTACGACTCACGCTTCACCTCGACATCGGGCATGGCTTTTGCTTTTTTCGGTTCCGTCGCCCACTTGACTTCCAAGCCATGCTCGTCTGAATCGTCCGCCCGGAAGTAGCCGGCCTCGTCCGTGCCCGAAAAGCCGGTCAGGTCCCAGTCGTCCGGCACGCGCGTCTCGAAGCCCTGCCAGGCCAGCAGTTTGCGGGCGCGGGTTTTTTCCCTTTGCAGGACCGGGGCTGCCAGAACAACTGCCATGAACGGTTAGAAGGGAAGCGGCTGAACGGCCTTCGAGATGAGCGCGAGCGCGATGGCCGCCATCGAAATCAGGCCCGTGCCGCAGGCGAAGCCGGCGAGCAAAACCGGGGCGTAGTTCATCCACTTTTCCACGCCGATGCGCTTGGCAAAGTAGTAGCGGCCGAAGCACGCACCGATAAAGGTCGGAATCGTGTCGTGCGGGAATGCGCCCGCGCCGTTCGCCGCGCCGTAAAAGGCGAGCATCGGCATCTTGAATAACACCATCAGGCCATAAACCGCGAGCGTCCCGACCGCCCCCACTCCGATGGTCGTAGGTTGAATCGCTTTCAAAACGTAGGACGCGCCGCCCTGCTTGTTGATCTGATTCCAAATGGCCTGCTGCGAAGCCTGAAGGGGCCAGATGCGCAGTGCGAACGGGTACTGGGAGGAGGGTATCGGCGCGTTGCCCCACACGAACTGCCAGTACATAAAGCCGCCGATCAGGATGATGGGCAGCATGAGAAGTTCGGCCTTGACGATGGAGGTGAACTTTGTGCCCGTCAGTTCGATTTCGCGGAACGACTGCGCGAAATGGCCGTAGTTGTGAAGCGGCATGGGCGCGAACCACACGTCCACGTTGCGGTAGCCGCTCTTCATGATCGTCGCCTGCGTCAGGAACGGGAAGTCCACGTTCTGGCCGGTCAAGCCGAACATGCGCGCGGCAACGAACGAGTTGAGAGGCGTCCACAGCAGGCCGTACGAAAACAGCAGCCACAGCGGGAACGTCGGCAGCAGCCAGTGGGTCATGCCGATGTACAGCATGGTCACCGCGAGCCACAAGCCTGCCGCTATTTTAGCCGTTCCCGGCCCGTCGCCACGGCCTTTGGGCACCTGGTTCCACGAGCCGCGTCCCACTTGCCGCCGGCCACGGGCCGCCTCGATCAGGCCCTTCAACATGATCCAAAGGCCGATGAACGCGATGGCGACCTGGATGCCGATGCCAATCGAAATCCACTTGTCAAACCCGTTCGTCATCTTGGTGACGAACAGGTCCGAGGACGGCGTCCAGGTCGGCAGCATCCCCATGCGCTGCATGACCGGGTTGACGCCCCATTGGAAAAACACGCTGGACACAAACGAGCCGGCCACGATGGAAAACGGCAGCACGAAGCCGACCAGCACCTTGCCCAAGTCGCCGCTGACGCCGACCGGCGCGGCCGGCAAAAACGTTTCCGTGGAGGGCGTCAGGTCCAGGGCCGGGATGGGGATGAGCATCAGGGCCTTGCCGAAGACCGTGCTGGTGAAGATGGGGATAGCGATGTAGAACGCGCCGAAAACCAGGCCGATGGTCGTGCCCATCGAAAACACGCGCCAGCGCCACGACTCTTCCTTGGTAGACGCCTCGGCAAGCGCGGTCGCCCCGGACGCGGCAACCGCCGCGAGCGGGAACGGCAGCCGCTCTACGTCGCTTGTCGCCCGGAACAAAATATAGCCCGCCGGCAGCCACGACAAGCGTTCCAAAATCTGCGTCATCAACAGAACGGTGATTGGCAGCGCCCAGTCCGGATGCAAAAACGTTCGGTGAATCAGGGCGGGTGAGCCGGGCGGCGGCGAGGCAAACCTGGGAATCTCATTGACGAACGGCGCGGCTTGCGGGCTTTGAACGAAGTACTGGTTCCAAATGAGCTGTCCGAACGGCCCACCCGAAATCCCCCGATCCTGAAGCGCGACGCTCGCCAGTCCGCCCGCCACGTAGAACAGCAGGTAAATCTCCTGCTTCTTGAGCGGCAAAAACGAGCGGCGAGCAACCTCGGCGAACAGAACGATAGTCACCCACTGCGCTGCCGCTCCCAGGCCAGCCCCAGCGACCAAGCCGAGGTAGATCGCGCCCGGAGCCATGATCAGGCCCACGAACAGCGACCCGATGACGGTCTTCGCCGTGAAGCCGTCCTCGAACTGAACGGTCTCTTCCTCGCCCGACGTGAGTTCCGCCCGGTCGCGCGCCGCCACGATGTCGTCGCCGACGGGCTGCGGATGGTCTTTTTCGCTGTCGCTGAAATCGTCTGCCACGACGCCTATCCTTTTTAGAGTGCGAAGAGGTAGGCCGGACCAATGAAAGTCCGGCCAGAGAAACCAGTCTAATCTTTAGTCCACAGGTGAGGGCAACGGCGCGGTTCCCGTAGCAAGCGAGCCGCCGCTCGCCGTTACGCCGGGCGGCGTTCCCATCGTGTGGTCGTCACCCATCAGGTAACGGTCGCGTTCGGACGAGTCCAGCGTGCGCCAGATCAGGAATTGCTTGCGCAGCGTGTTCAGGAATCGGCGGTTGACCCGCTTCCAGTTCGAGATGTCGCCGGATACGCGGGTGAGCGTCAGGCGCAAATCGTACACGTCGGGCAGGTCGGTGGGCACGGTTTCGAGCCGGATGTGCTGCGACACGCCCAAGTCGAACGGGGCGAGCCACGCTTTGCACCCGATACGAAACGCGTTCCCGTACTCGGAATCGAACTCGTCGCGGTAAATGCCCTCGGTGATGAAGTCGCCGACCGAGTAGCCCTCGTACGATTGGAACCATTCGCCCAAAAAGCTATTCACGCCGCGCGCCTGGTTGCCCGTGACCGCGAACGGCAGCCGGATTTTCCAATCGTCGCCGACGGGATCATCCACGTTCCACGAACGCTGGATGGCCGGCGTCGCTACTTGGCTCGCCTTGCGTGCCGGCCAGATCGTCGAAAGCAGCACGACAGCCACGACGATGAGCGTCGAAAGGACCGCGCTGATGGACGAGAAGTTCAGGCTCAGACCGGGGAAGGCGTGCGTGACCGTCAGCAGGACCGAGACCGCTTGGCCGAGCACATAGCCCAAGACCGCCCCCAGAATGGCGTAGACCATCGCCTCGGCCATGAACAGCGTGCCGATATGCGTCGGTGATAGACCGATCGAGGAGAAGATATGAATCTCCTTGACCCGCTCGAAGACGCTTCCCAGCATGGTGTTCAGGACGATCAGGGCCGCGATCAGGATCGGCACGATGATCGTTTCCAAGCCCTTGCCGCTGCTGGCCGCGATGGACGAGAACCGGTCAATCTTGCCGGCCTGGGCCGCGTACAGGTTCATGTCGAAACGCTTCATCAGGTTATTTTGAAGGTCCGACAAAACCGCCTTGTCGTCGCCGCCGTAGCCGACCGCGATCGAGCGCAGGTCGCCGCCCATGTTGATGAGCGTTTTGTACGGGATGAAGAAGATCACGTCCGGGTCGAGGTGAAGGTACTGCTGGAAGCCCGACGACGAGTCCGTTTTGCCCTGGCGCTGCAACTGCTGCATCTGCACGAAGTCAACCGGCGTGAGCGGCTCCTGGTCCAGATCGAGAATGGTCTTAAACTTGTCCTGATCCATGATGCCGATGACCGTATAATCCTGGCCGGAAAAGGCGACGCGCGCACTGCCCACGTCCGCGTCGGTGACGCGCAGCGAGTCGGCGATCTTGCGCGGCAGGATGATCGAAAGCGTGTCGCCGGGTTGAAACCAGCGGCCGGCCGCGAGCGCGCCCGAAACTTTCGTCACGTCCGCTTCCTGCGGCGTCATGCCGACCGCGCCCTTGGCATCGAACGCCCGGTCTGCGCGCCGAACGGTCAGAAAGGTCTGCTCACCGGGCTGCGTGCCCAAAAACCAGGCGCGCGGCGCGACCAAACGCTTCTTGCCGAACTCGTCGTCCAAAAGTCGGTACGCGACCTGCTGCAAACTGGTCCAGTTCGGGTCGCGCATCAGGATGCCCGCGTAAACCGGCTTGCCCGGCGCGGGCACCTGGTTGAAACGCAAATCCTGAACGATGGACGTAAAGGCCAGCACCGTGAACGTCAGCAAAACCAGTGTGATACAGGTGAGCGTCGTGCGCGCCTTGCGCCTTCTCATATTCGCCACGCCGAGGGCGAAGGCGGCAATGGCGACACTAACAGTCCCCACGTCAGCCGAGTGCTTGCCGGTCGTCTCCGACTTCTGCTGCTTCAGCTGCTGCTCGAACTTGCCCCAGACCAAACTGGTGACGAGCACGGACAACGCGAGCATGATGAACGCGAGCAGAACAATGGACGGGTTCAGCGTGATCTTGAAGGCCGGGTGGATGAACTGGAACACGAAGTAGATGGCGAGGAAGATGCCGAAGGCCGCCAGCAACTGCCGCTTCAGGTCCGAGTAGCCGAAGAACAGCCGCTCGGCGAAGTACGCGAACGGGATCATCAGCGCGAGGTAGAACAACACGCCCTGAACCACGTCGTGCTGGGTCTTCGACACGTCCGGGTAGGCCCGCGAGGCGAAGCCCCAGGCCGAGCGCGCGTACGAGTCGAAACTCTCGTAGTCGCGCGCGGCGAGTTTTTCCTTCGCCTTGGCGAGGTCCACGCCCGCGTCCTTGTGGAGCTTGGAAACACCCTCGTTGACGATGCGGTTGGCGGCGAGCCGCTTGATGCGAAAGTCGTTGAGGTTGTAAATGTCCTGCGCGACGGCGAGCGCGGTATTGGTAATGGCCGAGGAGCGCGATGAGTTGATCGCGTTTTCGCCCGCCCCGGCCCCCATCACGTAGCCCTCGCCTTCGGGGTTTTTGGGCGTCGAGTTGATGAGCAAAAAGCGCGTGTTGGCCGGGCCGCTGCCCATCACGATCTTGAAGCGCCGCAGCCCCTCGCTCGACGGCGCCACGGCCGGCTTGCCGTCTGCGCCGGGCGTGCTGTTTTCCACGAACTCGCTGCCACGACGCGCGAAGATGACGGCCGTGTCCTCGACGTACGAAATTCCCGGTTCGGGCTTGCTGATCGCGTAGCCGTACTGGCGCGGCTCGCCGTTGCTCGCCCCGTCGTAGATCGTGATCGTGGTCAGCGTCTTCAAAGCCTGCTGGTCCACGAGATCGTAAATGTCGGTGGCGACGCACGGAAAGACGACGGTCACGAGTTCCTTCGAGCCGGTCGTGATCTGGAACTCGGTCGGGAAGGCCGCGCCGTACACGCCCTTGTCCGGTGCGTAATCAATGTCGCCGGTCTGTGGGTCTAAGTGGTATGCGGAAACCGAGCGCGGCGAGCCAACGGCCGTCAGCGGTGGCGCACCATGAAACGCGAAGGTCGCCGCCTCGTTTGGTCCCGCCCCATCACCGGTGGCCTGAATCCAGTTGCCACGCACGCCGATGAACGACTTGGTCCCGGACGGCGCGGGGAAAACCACCAAGCTATTCGACACGGGATCGTTCGGCACGAGTGATTTTTTAGGGATGTACTCGCGTACGCGGCCGCTGACCGTCGCAAAGCCGTTGCGAAGCCCCATCCGAGTCCACTGCGACGGCTTGTAAAGCGGAATCTGGTCGGCCGGCGGCGCGTTCGGGTCGTTCGTGTCGTTGGCGTAGTGCTGGAACAAACAAACAAAGGTACGCAGCTGCTGGGCGAGGTTGGCGACGTTGACCTTGTCGGGCGTGTCGAACGGCGTGTCCACCTGGTTGCGCGCGTCGTCAATGCTGGCAAAGGTAACGCCGTAGCCGCCGGCCATCGTGACCGCTTCCGAGTCGAACGCGGGCCGGCCGGGAATGAAGTTGCGCCACGACTTTCCGTCCACTGGGTTCACGCCGTCGCTGAAGGCCTTCTTGGCGTCGTAGCCCAGCACCTCAGCGACCTTGTCGTTGTTTTCGCGGGCGACGCGGGCGATGTCGCTGAACAAGTTCTGCAAATCTTCGCGGAAGTCGAAGAACGTGCCCTTGTAAAAGATGCCGAGTGAACGCGACTGCGAGGCCATGTCGAGGCCGGCCCACAGATAGATCGGCTGCTTGGGGTCTTTGGCCCGCCCGAAGAGTTTGGCGAACGGGCCGGGCACCTGCCAGTCGTCAATGTTCTTTTCGATGAACTCGCGCACGCCCTGAAGCCCGATGCAGTGCCCGGACGTGGCGAGGAACCAAACGGTGCGCTTGGGCGGATACTTCTTGAACGTGCGGATGGTCTGCAAAAGTGCGGCCGTGCTGCCCGCTTGCTCCGCGCCGGGCGCGAGGGCCGGCACCACGCTCATAGCGTCGTAGTAGCCCTGAACGACGATGATCTGCTTGGCGAGTTTGGGGTCGGTTCCGGGCATCACGCCCAAAAAGTTGCGCGCATCCTTTTTCTCCCAAACCATGTCCGCCTTGACGCTCGCGGTCGGCGATTTGCGGCCGAGCGCGAGGGCCTGAAGCGCGCCCGCCTCGCTTTTCTTGATGAAAAAGCGCGGCACGGTCAGCGGGATCGAGACAAACTTGTTTTCGGCCTCGCCCCGCATCGTGCGATCCGGCTCGATGAAGATAACCGCCTTCGCCCCCAGGCGCGGCGCGTTCAGCCATTCGGACCCGGAGTTGAAGTCAACGAGGACGATGGACCCCTCGACGACCTTGCCGTTGAAGGCGGAAAGTTGCCCGTTGCCCGCGTAGATCAGCGGCCCGGTGATGCCTTCGGGGGGAAGTTTCGACGTGCGGACCAGGTTCGGCCACATCGAGTAAAGCGTGTACGCGCGGCCGTTCGCGGTCAGTGTCGCGCCTTTGTCTATCGGCACGGTCGCGGTCCACTTCTGCTCGGACACATTGCTTGCGCCCAGCAGGCTGCCCATTTCGCGCTTGACGTAATCGGCCGCGAACCGCTCGCCCGCATAGCCGACCACGCGCGAGCCGTGGGTGGAAAGCGCCTGAATCGTCTGCTTGAGGGCAGCCGGATCAATCGTGGCGGCGAACTCTCGGTACTTCTGAGCACGGGCCGCGTCCACCGCCGCGTTCGCCCCGGAAGAAAAACAAAGGAACGTCAGGGCGGCGCATAACAGCAGCGACGGCAGGCCCCAACCGCGACGGCGAGGCGGCAGCAGTGCGGGAAACGTCATCGGGGTCCCCTTCGTCGTTCCCCGAAGGAGGAGGGGCGGCCACGTTGCCGCGCAAAATGGGGAACTCATCTGTGTGGAATATAGCATATTGCCCGACACGCACGCAAGGAAATAGCCGGCGTGACCACGCCTCCTACTTTGGCTTTGCCGGCCGGGCGCTTCCCCAGGGCGATTTGTGGTATACCTTGCGTTGTATTTGCAACGCAGTTGCGTTTCGTGCGGGACCCTAAGCGCCCTTGCGACGCGGAAAGATGACTCATCGTGGATGCTGCATCGCGCCAAATGAAAATGGGAGCCGCCCCGGAAAAGCGGAGGGAAGTACCGGAGCGTTTGGATCGAGCCGGGGCGACCGCCTCACTCGTGTGCGCGGTTCACTGCGCCCTGATGCCGCTCGTCATCACGCTGCTGCCACTCGTAGGCTTGGCGTTTCTGGCGGATCAACGCTTGGAATGGGCGCTGTTCGTTGTTTCGGCCGCCATCGGGGTGACGAGCCTGCGGCTGGGTTTCCGGGAGCACCGCTCGTGGCGCGCGCTCGCCGTGCTGACCATCGGCCTGGCGGCCCTCGCCACGGGCCGGATAGCCGAAGTCCGCGCGCTGGGCTGGTGGGCCGTGCCGCTCGTGGTCGCCGGCGGGCTGACGGTCGCGGTCGCGCACGGGGTGAACCGCCGGCTGTGTCAATCGTGCGGCTCGTGCGCGCGCGGCCAGAAGGAAACCTGCCTGACCGTTGCATCAGATTCAGCACGCACCGCGAACCCGGATTGATTGCCACGCCGCCAAAAACGAGAAAGCCTTCGTGTCCTCGCTTTGGCGGGAACACGAAGGCTTTCTCGTTTTTGGCGGGCGCCTCGCGGCTTGAAAAGCGGTCGGATGGTGAAGCCGTTTTGGACAGCACCCCACCCTTCAGGGACTACCCTTTAGAAGCCGCTTTTCGCATGAACACACCTTTGCCGCCCGCCGACGAGGCCGCCCGCCTGCATTCTTTGCAGGCGCTGAACCTGCTCGACACCGATCCCGAAGCCGAGTTCGACGACCTTGCCCGGCTCAATGAGCCTGCGCCTCGCGCGCGCACTGGGCCTGGGCGGCGAGGAACTCGCCCACCTGCGGCGCGGCGCGCTGCTGCACGACATCGGCAAAATGGGCATCCCCGACGGCATTTTGCTCAAGCCTGGTCCGCTGTCGGGCGAGAAATGGGTCATCATGAAAAAACATCCCGCGTACGCCTACGAGATGTTGTCGCCCATCGCCTTTTTGCGCCCCACCCTCGACATTCCGTATTGCCACCACGAAAAATGGGACGGAACGGGCTACCCGCGCGGCCTTTCGGGCGAGCAAATCCCGCTTGCCGCGCGCCTGTTCGCGGTCGTGGACGTGTGGGACGCGCTGCGATCCGACCGCCCGTACCGAACCGGCTGGCCCGACGAGCGCGTGCGCGAGCACATCCGGCAAGGCGCAAACAGCCACTTCGACCCGGTTGTCGTGGACGCCTTTTTGCGCGTCCTTACCGAGGAATCCGCCGGCACGCTTTTCCTTTCGCGCGCCGCGTGAACGCCGGAAAGAATTAGCCGCTCAGAACAAAGCCGCCGCTTCCGGGGAGCCGGGGGCGAGGTTCGCGCGGGCCATTTCGGAAACCATCTCCTCCAGCGCGTCGCGCTCCGCCTCCAACCGGTCGGCGTCCAAATCCGCGCCCCACGCGGTGACGGGACGGCCGCCCAGTTTTTGGCGCAAAAAGGCGAGCGCGAGCGCCATTCGATCAAAAACGGCGGCCGGGGCGGGCGAAACGGGCAGGTCGAAGGACAGGCCGATGCCCGCCACACCCGCGCCCTCGGTCGCGTGTTCGGGCAGAAAGCAGCCCGGTGCGCCCAGGGCTGACAGCGCGAACAGCCGCATTTGGCCGCTCGCGTCGTACCCGTGGAACAGATCGTGGTCGCCCCAGCGCAGGCCGAGCGCGCACGCGGCCCGCCACACGGCGCGGGCGGGGAACGCGCGGCCTTCCGGCAAAAGGCGCATTTCGATGGAGCGGCCGAAGCGTTCGCGCAGGTCGGCCAGGCGCTGCGCGCGCCGGGCGGCGGCTTCGGGCAACTCGCGGGCTTCGGCCGTGCGCCCCAGGTCGGTGGCGAGCCGGGCCGCGCCCGTGAAGCGCGCTCCCAGGTCATGCGCGAGTTCCGTCGCCTCGTCGGAAGGCAGGCCCGGTCCGGTCAGGTCCCAGCACAAAGCGAGTGTGCCGAAAAGGGCGTCGGGGGGGGCGTCGCCGGGCCGGGTCCATTCGTCGCGGCCCGCCGGTCGTCCCCACACCTTCGGGAAGTCCAGGCCGGCTCGCGCCCGCGCGGTCAGCAGCGCGGCCAGGCGCTCGGCGGTCACGGCGTTCGTTCCCAGCAGGTCCACGACGAACTGCGTGGCCGGACGTGGTCCGGGCAAGATCGGGGCGGGCGGGGCGAGCAAAAGGGGCGGCAAAAGATGGCCGGCGTCGTCAAGCGGTTCCGGTCCGAGCGCGGCCCGAACGCGCCGCGCCGTTTCCGCCCGCTTTCGCGCTCCCTCACCGCTCATGCCATCGATTTTACCGCGACGAAGTTCGCCTTCATCCGAACCATCGCCTTGCCCTTGAACGCGATTTGAGGTTTCGGCGGCAGGCCGAAAAAGTAACCGGAAAATAGGGTGAGAGCCGTCGCGGCCCTCGCCCTGCTCGCCCTGCTCGCCCTGCTCGCCCTGGCGGCCGGCTGCGGCTTTTCGGCCTCTTTGGGTTTCGCGAACAAACGCGCTCGCGCGCTTGACGCTCGTGGAGGCGGCGAGTATCATCAGAACAGGCCCGCGCGCCGACGCGTGGGCCTGTTTTTGCAAGGACCTTTCCCCGCCCGATGCCTCGTTCCACCAACACCCCCGCCGGCCCCCCATCGCACGATTGGCCCGTTCGCATCGTCGGGCTGCTCGTTTTTCTTGCCGGGGTCGGCGTCCTGGTCTGGGTATTCGTGATGGCGAACCGGCTGTTCAACGCGCCCGCGCCGCCGCTGCCGGCCGCGCCGCCGGCCAACGCCGCGAACCCCGGTCCCTCGCCGTTCCTCGCCATCGGGGCCTCATTCAGCGACCTGCTCCGGCGGCTGTTGCTGCTCCTGCTCATGAGCGTCGCCGGCTCGGTGATCGCCTCGAAAGGCGTTCAGTTGTACTTTGCCGCGCGGCCGTTGACCGTCCCCGCTGACACGCCGCCCGCGCCGACGCCGCCCAAGTCCGGCGCGGCGTGAGGTGAAAAAGCCCCCGGCGAAGTTCGCCGGGGGCTTTTTTGTTACTGCTCGGCCGTGAGCCGGATCGGGTCGCGGCCCTCAACGAGCACTTCGTCGCCCGGCCGGAGTTTACGGCCCCGCCGGTTGTCGTGCTCGCCATTGACCTGGATCGAGGTTTCCTGAAGGAAGTACTTGACTTCGCCGCCGGTCCCGACAAGGCCCGCGACCTTCAACAGTTGCCCCAGCGTGATGTGATCGCCCCGGACCGCGATTTCGCGCGCCATGCCGCTTACAGCACCCGGTCCAGTTCAACCTGGCTGGCCGCGTCGAGCGCGTTTCTATCCCCTATCTCGAAGCGGTTGCCGTCCACGTCAATCAGCAGCAGGTGCGTGTCCGACAGCCAGACGCACGACTCGCTCAGGCTCTGAATCACGAAGTCACGCGGTCCCCTGTCTGTTTCCACCTGCCAGTAGGTGACGCCGAACTCGGCCCGCGTGTGCGTCACGGCCTCCACGCGGCACGTCAAGTACCGCCGCCCTATCTCCTCCTCAGCCACGGCGCGCGCGTCGGCCGCGAAGTCCTGAAGGCTCTCTACCATCGTGATCTCTTCGCCCTTGCCGTTGACGAGCGACAGATACCGTCCCGGCCGCGACAGCGGGGACGCCTGAAACAACTTCACGGACGGGTACGAACGCTCGTCGCTGACCGTCAGGCGCAGCGTGCCAGGCGGGTCGTAGAACAGGCGCAGGCGTTGCGGGTCCAGCACTTCCGTTTGCATTTCTCTGGTTTCCTCGTTTTCTGATCGTGCGGCCGGGCGTCGCGCTTCGGGCCGCTTTTCTTTACCGTGTGGTGTCGCTCGGCTGCTCAGGAACGGCGTCCGGGCGAACCGCATAAACGTACATCGTGCGCGGGCTGGGCGGCAGCAATGGACTTGGATAGTTGATCTGGCGCACGGGTCGGGGGTCCAGATACGTCTTATCGGGCGTGGGGTCCGTGGATAAAACGAAACGCGCCTGAATTACCGGGTAGTGTTCGGGCGAGTAGCTGACAAACCACCCCGCGCGTTCCGGGTGGTACGCTCCGGGCGGATTAAGAAGCCGCTCGTTGTTGATGTGGCCTTCGCGCCGCACCTGCGTGTCCGAGTCCAGTTCAAAGCCGGCGTCCACGTTTTCGCGCGCCACGCCGGACGTGACCAATGCGTGAAACAGCGTCGCGCGGGCACGGGTGTAGCTAAAATATTCGTATGTGAAGGCGATACCGATGCCACCCAGAACGGCGGCCAGCGCGACAGCGGGAATACCGATCAACGAAGATGCGCGCCGCCGGCCCGCCGCTTCCGGGGCGCGCGCGCGGCTCGCCTCAACCGCGAACAAAATCAGCGGTCCGGGCAAAACAAAAAGCAGATACCGGTCAAAAACATTCATCTGCGCGTACCACGGGATCGAGGCGGCTACCTGAAACAGCGCGCCGGCCAGCATCATGCTCGCGCTGACATCGCTCACGCGAACATCCGACGGGATGGATTTGGCCCGTCGCCGCGCTTGTTCGGAACGCGCCTGCTTTACCCAGGCTCCCATCAGATAGGCGCTCAGGGCAAGACCCAACCCGCCGCACAAAACAAACAGCGTGATCGCGGCGGGCGCAAAAACGACCGGGCGTTTGCTGAAACCGTGAACGCCGCCGACCACGACGCCGGTTGACGTGAAATACTGCCCGTAGGCCGAAAGCCGGTAATCGTCGCCGAGCAGGTGAATCGTGGTCTTGAAACTGTAAAAAACCGGCACCAGGAACAGCGCGGCGAGAAACGCGATTCGGCTCATCGCCGCCGCCCGCGAACCGTTGCGACCGCCGAGGCCGGAAGCGCCCAGGGCGAGCAGGGCGAGCGGCAGCAGGAACAAACCGGCCATGTTCAAAAAGCGATAGATGAACATCAGCGCGACGTTGGTGAAGGCGAACAGCAGAATCAGACCGACCATCACATCGGCGGCAATGGTATACGGCTGCCGGTTGAACCACAGCGTCAGGCCGGCCGCCACGCCGATCGTGGCAAGAATACCGCCTGCCACGATCCGCCGCTGCCGCGCGGCCGCAGCGGGAACGTAAACGAAAAGGACGCCCAGCGCGCCCAGAAACGCGATCCAGCTCACCTGCCGGTTGGTGCCCGCGATGATGCCGAGCAGGACGGCCCCTCCGAAGCGGGCCGGAATGAGACGCAGACCGTCTGGCGTTTCGCGCAGCGACCCGAAAAGCGCGAAGAACGCCGCGAACAGCAGCGCCAGGCTGGGCAGATCGGTCATGAACGTCGGCGCGACACCCAGAAACATCGGGTTGAGAACCAGAACCGCCGTCGCGAGCAGGGCTGGAAAACGGCCCGCGCCGCTCCGGCGCGCGAGAAGATACATCAGACTTGCGCATGCCATGGCCGCGACCAGGCCAGTGACGGCCAGCGCGCGGTAGGAAAAGCCGAACGCCTTGATGACCAGCGCGCCGTAAGCCGCCTGCGGCCACAGCATCGGGCTGCCCCAGCCGTTGTAAACGATCCGGCCCGTTTCGGCCAGCGCGCGGGCCGAGTGGGCGTAGGAAAAATCGTCGTTCATCGGCATGCCGGTGAGCGGACGCAGCGTGAGCAGAAGGATCAAGACCAGAACGCCCAGACCCAGAGCGATGAAAATATCCGCTTGACCGGCGGCGGGGCCGCCGGGCGCGGGCGGCGGCAGGATTGATTGATCCGGGGCGGCGGCAACGGAGGACGAACCGGAGGAAGAAGAGGTGGATCGCATTGCTTTTTGTTTACCACCCGCGCCCCCATTTTTGTCTGGCCGCCCGGCGCGACGGGCGGGCGGCCAACCAGATCGTCTTACTCTTCCTTGTAGGCGACGCTTTCGGCGAGCGCGGCGCTGGTCTGGCTTTGCGTTTCGACGAGTTTGAAGAACTCGCCCTTCTTTTCCATCAGTTCGGCGTGCGTGCCGGCCTCGATGATCTGGCCCTTGTCCAAAACCACGAGCCGGTCGGCGTTGCGCAAGGTAGAGAGACGGTGCGCGATGGCAAACGTCGTGCGGCCCGAAACCAGGTTGCCAATCGCCTTTTGGATGCCTTTTTCGGTTTCCACGTCCACGCTCGACGTTGCCTCGTCGAGGATAAGAATACGCGGGTTGTGCAGGATGGCGCGGGCGATGGACACGCGCTGGCGCTCGCCGCCCGATAACTTCGCGCCTTTTTCGCCCACCTGCGTGTCGTAGCCGTCGGGCTTGGCGACGATGAAGTCGTGCGCGCAGGCCGCCCGCGCAGCCGTCATGACTTCCTCGAAACTCGCGTCCGGCTTGCCGTAGGCGATGTTTTCGAAGACCGTTCCGTTAAACAGGAACGGCTCCTGCAAAACGATGCCGATGTGGCGGCGCAAATCCTGAAGGGCGTAGTCCTTGATGTCAATACCGTCCACCTTCAGGCTGCCGGCGTCGGCCTCGTAGAAGCGGCAGAGCAGGTTGATGGTCGTGGACTTGCCCGCGCCGCTTTTGCCGACCAGGCCGATCATCTCGCCGGCCTTTACGTCCAGGTTGATGCCCTTCAAAACCGGGTTCGACTTGTCGTAGCCGAAGCGCACGTTCTCGAAGGTCACGTTCCCGTTCAGGGTCGGGACAGCGACCGCGCCCGGCTTGTCGTAGGCTTCGGGCTGGGCGTCAACGACTTCAAAGACGCGCTCGGCCCCCGCCATCGCGCGCGAAAACCACTGGTTGATTTGGCCGAAGAATTGGAGCGGGCCGTACACCTGCCAGAGCAGAATTTGAAAGGCCATCAGGTCGCCGAAGGTCATTTCGCCCTTGAGGACGAGGTAGCCGCCGAACGCCCAGTTGATGAGCGGCCCCCAGCCGGTCACGAAAATCATCGCGGCCTCGAAACTGTACCAGCGCCGGTCCACGGCCATGCCCGCGTGGGCCAAAGCCTGATTGTGATGGGCGAACTTTTTCCACTCGCCCTCCTCCTGCGCGAACGCCTTGACGACCCGGATGCCGTTCAGCGACTCGTTTAAATGCGTGTGGAACCGGCCCCACTTCTGGCTGACCTTGTGGAACAGCAGACTCATCGGCTTCCACATGACCACCCCGCCGAGGGCAACAATGGGGACCGGGACCAGAATGGCGAGCGTCAGTTTCCACGACAAAAACAGGCCGCACAGCAACCCGCCGACCAGGGTCGCGCTGCCCGACAGCAGGTACGGCACGCCGTCCACGAGAAAGCCCCAGACACGATCCGTGTCCTGGGTGACGCGGCTGGTGATTGCGCCGATCTGCTTCTTGTCGTAAAAGCCGAGTTGGAGCCGTTCCAGCGCGCGGTAAATATCCGCCCGCAAATCCTTGGCGATGTTGCCCGACAAAAAGGCGACGTTCCAGCCCTTGACGAAGTGGCACAGAGAAGTCAGCGCGCCGGCCGCGAGCAGCCCGCCCACGAGCGCGAGCAGGCGCGGCAGGCCGTCCTCAACCGTGGGCATGGCGGGCTTGCGGTTCAGAACGGTGTCCGTGATGCTGCGGGTCAGCAGCGGCAGCGCGAACGTCGCCACGCCCGCCCCGGAAACGAGCGACGCGGCCACGACGATGGCGGCCTTGAGGCGGTACGGGCCGAGATAACCAAGAATCCGCCCGAACACGGCGGCCCGCTTGACGCACGCGGGGCAGCGACCGTCCTTTTCGGGCAGCAGCCGGTTACACTTTTCGCAGCGCGTCTTCTCGTACTTGAGTTTGATGGCGAGTTCTTCGCCCTTCGCCAACTGCTCGATGCCGCGCGCCATCTCCGAAAAACGGGCCGCCACGCTTGCCGAAAACTCGACCACGGGAACGACCGCCCCGCCCTTCATCGTCAGTTCGAGGCGCGCGCCGCCGACCAGCGGCTCCGTTCGCGCGCTCTTGATGTCGCCCATCGGGACCGACAAGAGTTCGACCCCGGCCTCGTCCACCACGCTGACCTTGGCGCGCGAGACCACCACCTCGCGCTTGCCGAACCGGTGATTTTCCTCGGCCACGAGGTCGGCGACTTCGCGGATGAGAACGTCGTTTTCGCCCGCCGCGCCCGCTTCGGGCTTCGCTTGTTCCGCTTCCAACACAGCCATGCTCGCTCTCCTTTTCGCTTCCGAACGGAGTACAGACACAAAAACGGGGCGCGGTGACGAGCATCGTCTCCGCCCCCGTTGTTCTACTGAATGGTATCGCCCCGACCCGGAAAGACGCTAAAGGCAGCGGCTCACCGACCTTGTAACCGACCATCTGCGTGGTAATCTGCTTGAGCGACCTGTGGTCGTCGTCCACCGAACCGCACCAAGCCCCCTTAAGGAAACCGCCATGGCCCATAAAACCCGTACGCGACCCCGCCTGCTTCTTTCGTTAATGACGATCCTGCTTCTGGCCGGCGCTTTAACGCCGTGCCGCGCGGCCGGCGCGGCGGACGAGTTCATCGGGCCGCTGGCGGGCTGGGCGGACCTGCGGCGCGATTACCGCGCGGCCGGCGACGGTCGAACCGACGACACGGCCGCGCTGCAAAAAGCCCTGGACGAACTGGGAACGCCCGGCCGCGCCCGCGTGCTGTTCGTGCCCACGGGCACGTATCGCATCACGCGCGGGCTGACCATGACCTCGCACATGGACGTGAGCGTTTTCGGCGAAAACCCGGCCACGACCACGATCCGCTGGGACGGTCCGGCCGGCGGCGAAATGCTCGACTGCAACGGCGTGCGCTATTCGCGCTTCGGACGGCTGACCTGGGACGGGGTGGGCCGGGCCAAAACAGCCGTGAACGCCGCCAGCGTCGAGGTTCAGGACTTTCACGGCGATCTCGTTTTTTTGACGACGATTTTTTCCGGCCGCCTGGTCGTGCGCGGCGAGGGTTCGGACACGCGCGTTTTGCTCGGCGGCGTTCTGGGCACCGGCGACGCTCACGCGGCAAACGAGTCGCCGCGCGCGCGCTTCGCCTTTTTCCAAAGCCTGCGCTACACGCCCGGCGGCGGCGCGGCCCCGCTCCCGGGCCGGGGGACGGCCGACCCCGATTTTCTGCGCCGCATGCTCGCGCCCGTGCGCAATGAGCGGCCCCGCCCGCTTGGCGCGCTGCCTTCCGGCGTCACCGACGTTCGCTTGTACCGCGTGACGGTGCAGGACGCGCTCGTCGGCATCCGCTTGACCGCGAACCGCTCCCTGACCCCGCCTTGAGGAGAAAAACCATGTCCAGCAAAACCTTCACCCTGTCCGACGACCTGCACGCGTATCTGCTGTCCGTATCCGTGCGCGAGGCGGACGTGTTGGAAAAACTGCGCGCGGCAACAATCGCTTTGCCCAACGCGCGCATGCAGATTTCCGTTGAGCAGGGCCAGTTTCTGCAACTCCTCATCGAACTCATCGGCGCGAAGCGAACGCTCGAAGTCGGAACCTTCACCGGCTACAGCGCGCTGTGCGTCGCCCTCGCCCTGCCCGCAAACGGCCGCATCGTCGCCTGCGACGTGAGCGAGGAGTTTACGAACGTCGCCCGCCCCTTTTGGAACGAGGCCGGCGTGGCGAACAAGATTGACCTGCGCATCGCCCCCGCGACCGAAACGCTCGCCGTTCTGCTCGAAAACGAGGCGGACACGTTCGACTTCGCCTTTATTGACGCCGACAAGCCCAACTACGACGCGTATTACGAACACGCCCTCCAACTGGTGCGGCCCGGCGGCCTGATCGCCATTGACAACACGCTCTGGTCCGGCCGCGTCGCCGACTCGTCCGAGACCGACGAGGACACGCTCGCCCTGCGCGCACTCAACGCCAAACTCCATGCCGACGAGCGCGTCACCCTCAGCCTCGTGCCCATCGGCGACGGCCTGACGCTCGCCCGCCGCCGCGCCTGAGCCGCGCGCCAACCAAAAACAAGCCCCTTTGAATAATGACAAAGGGGCTTGTTTTTGTTGCTGGGCCGAAATGGTTTACGCGGGCTTTTTGCCGCCGCCGCCCCCGCCGCGCGGTTTGCGCTCGCTGGAGCGCGTGCCGCCGGCCTGTTCGTATTCGGGCGCGTCCGGCCCGAAGTAGCCCCGAATGGCGCTTCGGCCGCGCGTGTTGAAGCCGTTGAGTTGCCTTGTTTTGGGGACATGGCACGGGTCACGACGGTAAAATGGGCGCGGACAAAGTGTAAACCGTGAAAGGAACAACGACGATGCCAATGCCGACGGTCGAACCCGCGATACTTCCCGCCGTTCTCACCCCCGAAGCCCTGTTTTTGTTGCCGCGCAAACGCTGGACGCGCGACGAGTGCCGCCAAATGGCCGACCTGGGCCTGCTCAAGAACAATCGCTACGAACTGATCGAAGGAGAGGTGGTAGACAAAATGGGTCAGGGACGGCTTCACGTTTTCGTCGTCACGCGGCTCGTCACCTATCTGATCGCAATCTTTGGCGGCGATCACGTTCAGTCCCAAGCGCCCATAAGCCTGAATGAAACCAACCAGCCGGAGCCGGACGCCGCCGTGCTCACGGGAACGGTCGGCGATTATTTGGAACGCGACCCGGAACCGGGCGACGTTCGACTCGTCGTCGAAGTCTCAGACACCACGCTGCGGACGGACCGGACGGTCAAGGCGCTGCTGTACGCCCGTGCGGGCATCGCCGAACTGTGGATCGTGAATGTCGCTGACCGGCGCGTCGAGGTATTCCGCCAACCCGGCCCGAACGGCTACGCGGACACCGAGAACGTGCCCGACACGGGCGTTTTGTTCCCCCTCGCCGCCCCCACCGCCGTTATCGCGGTCGCCGATCTGCTGCCGTAAGAGCGCGCGAGCAGCGCGCGGGTACAACCAACCCGGACGCAACGACACAATTAGCAAAGGCGGCTTGACGATGGAAAAACGGATTTTGGGCAAAACGGGCCTGGAAATCAGCGTGCTCGGCTTCGGCGGGGCCGAGATCGGCTACGAGAACGCGCCGCAGGCCGACGTGGAAAAACTGCTCGGAAGCGCGCTCGACGCGGGCCTGAACTTGATTGACACGGCCGAATGCTACGCGGACAGCGAAACCAAGATCGGGCAGGCGGTCAGCCATCGCCGGGGCGACTTTTTCCTGTTCACCAAGGTCGGCCACGCGGCCGGCTTCGAGACGCCCGATTGGGATTTGCGGATGATGGAAGAAAGCATTGACCGCAGTTTGCAGCGTCTTCAGGTAGACCACGTGGACCTTATCCAGCTGCACACCTGTTCCGAGGACATGCTGCGCCAAGGCGGCGTGATCGAAGTGCTGCAACGCGCCAGGGATGCGGGCAAAACGCGCTTCATCGGCTACAGCGGCGACAGCCGGGCCGCTTTGTACGCGGTCGAGTGCGGGGCGTTCGACACGCTGCAAACGTCGGTCAACATCGCCGACCAGGAGTGCATCGAACTGACGCTTCCCAAGGCAAAGAATCCCGGCATGGGCGTGATCGCCAAGCGGCCCATCGCCAACGTCGCGTGGCGCACGGGAAACGAAAAGCCCGCCAACGGCTACGTCACGAGTTATTGGGAGCGTCTGCAAAAACTCGCGTACCCTTTCCTGGCCGGCGGCGCGTCCGACGAGGCCGTCGGAACCGCGCTGCGCTTCACGCTCGCCCAGGCGGGCGTGACGACCGCCATCGTGGGCACCAAGAACCCCGAACGCTGGCGCGCGAACGCCGCCTTGCTCGACGCCGGGCCGCTTCCCGACGCCGACGTTCGCGCGATCCGCGAACGATGGAAGGCCGTGTGCGCCCCGGACTGGGTCGGTCAGGGGTAGACGAAAAACGGCCGGGGGCGTCGCGCCCCCGGCCGTTTTTCGTTCAGCCCGCCCGCGGGAGTACCTAAAGTTGAGCGGGTATGATTAGGGCATGGACGCTCTTCCCCGGTGCCCGCACT
>JAABUN010000711.1_pt1 | contig 82622 bp, 69 predicted proteins | sample 5559311 | NCBI WGS metagenome assembly JAABUN01 (sample SAMN10711877, study PRJNA513370) | rock metagenome | isolation source: Antarctica rocks | place: Antarctica: Victoria Land, Siegfried Peak sud
ATCAGGAACAAAATAGTATTAAGAGCAGCAGCCGTTGTCAATAATCAAAAAGCATATGTGGATAACACCAAGCAAGCAGCATGAAATTGTAAGAAAAAACATTTGGAGAAGTCATAACAATCCGCCCGGCTAACTGAAGCTAAATTTATAAATAAAAGTTGATGATTTGCAAACAGCCAAATTAATAAGGTCCAAGCTGGATATGCAGCCCAACAGAATTACAAAAAGTTGAAACACGGCTTCCCTCCGCCCCCATTTTGGCAAATCCCATGTTACCTGCTGGCCATCGTCAATGCATGACTTATTATTAATTCACGGTCTTATATGTTATAACATTTTCTCTAAATAAATATGCTTCCGAAGAACCTAAGTCAACCATTCTATTAAGAATCCAAAGATAATCTTCTATGAGTTTTTTATTGCTCTTAATCTTTGGAATGTGATTATAAAAAAGTCGTTCAATCATTCTTTCCGCTGATGGTGCAATCAAAGATGCTGTTGCGTTCATATCAGCTTTGTAAATATCCACTAACCAACTTATTCCTTCTGGTAAAAAGGTTTGCTCACCAGCAGTAGAAAATAGATTCAACATAGATGGAGTTCTTATAGCTCCCAAATCCTTAACCATTTGATGATAAAATTCTTTTTTGTTTTCCAATACTTTCCAATGTGTTGATTCACTCTTCCACTCAATGTCGAGAAAGAGAGTAGAAGTAAGAAACAATTTGCCACTATCTTTAATTTTCTCAAAGAGGTATTCCCAAATACTCCAAAAATTGTCAGTTAGTTTTTTGTTCAACACTTCATCCTTAGAGTTAGCAATGATATTGTCCAGTCTGTAGACTACATATTTTGGAATTTTTGAAGAAAATTCAAAAAGGTCGTTACTGCCTCTTCCATGTTTAAAGTCAGTTGCGTATATTGGATTAAGAATTAAGTCAAGGACTGCCTTTGATAAGGATATGTCTGCATATAAAAGCAAGTCTCTGATATAAAACTGTACATCGTGTGTCCCTTGAAATTGTATCTGTCTTTCATTTCTGCTTCTGTTGTATGAATAGTTTTCTTCAAACTTTAAATCTTCTGTCAGCAATGGAATGAAGTGTAGAATGAAATCAGAAAATACTTTTTCGCTTGTTGTGTATGGGGTAATTACAAATGCTCTTGCAAGAAGATAGCCTTCATTTTTTTTCAAATCAAGAGTTGAAATATCAACGGATAAATTGACAATTGCTGACTGCTCCTCAATAAACTTTTGCTCTTGTAATTTTATTTCTTTGAGTTTCTCTTGGTCGTGATAATCGTGAAAGTACAGATTAGATTTTTTGAATTCAGAGTATTTGATTAGGCAACACCATATTCTTTTTGCTTCCTCGGGTGACTTCTCAAAAAGAACTGTTCTTACATACTCCACAATTTCGTCTATTTCATGGTCGCCAAATGGGGCAAACAATGTGTATGTCATTAATGCAATCAACTCACTTGTTTCTTTTTCGTTTTTTGCATTGCTGAACAAGTAATGTAACGAAGACAAAGCAATTTCTTTTTCCATCAGACTGTAACTTCTACTTAGTCCGTAATTACGGCTAAACGTGTCTTGTAGAATAGCTATGATAGAATTTTTTATTGTGTCTAAGCACCATTGCTTTTGTTCAAAGGTTAATTCGCTTTCAAAATCTCTTAAACCAATTATGCTCAAGGAAACTGGTCTGTCATAAAGAAATTCTAAATTCTCCTCTTTCTGATAATGAGAATAGAACTCTTTCCATTTCTCAAAGTTTATTGGTTCTTTTAGTTCATATCCTTTTGAAATAAGGCTTGAATAATTTAATGACTTGGATTGTGCTTCAAAATATTCGCTGCCCGAACTCATGAACTCAACAACTTCTTCATCATAAACTGGCCGTATCGGAAAACCACCAAGTTTTTCATCATACTCTCCCAACTTCAAATTCCTAATATCAATTTCGGTTAGAGTTTTTTTCCAAACAACATCTTCCTTCTTCACTTCAAGTTTTAGCTTATCAAATACACTATGAATTCCCTTGTTTATTTTTCCTAAATAAAGTTGATAGTTAAATATAAAGTCACTTAATCCTCTAAGAAACTTTTTCCTGTGTGGCAACTGATTGGAATCCCACCTCTCTTTTTGAGCAAAAGAGATTTTACTATCCATTGGTGCAAGAGTAGAAGACTCTTGGAGTGAACGATTTATATCCCATTCGTAAAAATCTTTTATTCCTAATAGGGGTAACATCGCTTCTTCTACTTCTTCGGGATAAGCAATTGCAACGCTTGTTAAAACACTTGCTATTGAAACATTGTTGCTGTGAAGCAACAAGTAGTTAAACATGAACGTTAAATTACTTTTGCTTCTATCTGTTTTTAATGCTGCTGTTTCTAAAAGATATTTTTCCAAGCTCATCAGCAATGATTCAATCGCATAATGTGTAACACTTGAACCTCTGTAAGCAGCCCATAATTCCCATGCTGCCCACTGCTTCACTTTTGTTCCATCGTTTAGTTCAATCTCAATCTCGGTGAATTGATGTTTGTAGTCACATTCAGCTTTTACATAAAAGTCAATAGAGTAATTAATAATTTCGGTTACGAACTTCAAACCAACAAGAGGGTGATTCCAAAGGAGATTGTAGAGTGAAGTTTTATAAATACCCGAAGGAAAAAAATCATGCTTGCTACCTAATCCCCAACACTCATCACCATCCAATCGGTTTCCTCTAATCATTGATGTTATGCTTCTGTGTTCTGGGTCTTCAACAATCTTTCTTGGTTTCCATTCTCTCCATGCTGTTTGAACTACCAATTCAGGAAGTTCTTTAATTAGAACATGATTCCCTAAACCTGAAATACAACTATCAATCACCTTTTCATAAAAGGAACTTAACCTCCATGAGTTTCTATCTTCTTTGTTTTTGAAAGCCCGTTCAATAAGTTCTTCAATTTCCGATTTGGCGATTGGGGCTAATTGAAAAAGAATGGAAACAAGTTCTTTGGGTTTATCCTTATTAAACTCATTCTCCCAGTTCTCGTCCCCTGATTCAATTTGCTTTAAATAGTGTATTATTATTTCCTTAGTATCCAGCTTTTCTTGTTCCTCAGTTTGAGAACTCTGAAACATTAACCGATAATTCCAATCAGAAAGAAAATTGCAGATAGAACGGATTAGAAAATTTAATTCGTTGATGTGCTTTCGCAGAAAACTCATCATTTCTCTCCAACCTGAACCAATCGGTAGTAGTATTGAAAAATTGTTTCTATTTAGACTGCTCTCTTTGCAAGCTGTTTTTATCAGGTGAATACATCTATTTAGAAAATGGAAATAGGTCTTGCCATCAAGTAAGTCTTTTTCAAATGCAGAAAAGAATGAACCACAATTGTCAGATTTAAAAACAGCAATCAAAATTTCATCTGCCCAATATCCTTCAATTGAAATATCAGAGATAGTTGCTCTTATTAGTTCATTTATTTTGTTGCTGTCGTCAATTAAATAATCTTCAATCCAAAGTCTGAATGCCCTTCTTATTGCTGGTTCATTACCCAAATTATCAAACAACTCTTTCGGATTGGGAAACTCCTCATACTTTGATGAAATATATTTTACCAATGCCCAATCTTCTAAAATATCATGAGTTGGAGAGTATCTTCTATTATCGTTTTCTTGAAAAATTATTTCATCATTCTCTAATAAATCAATCGCTTCCTTATCTCCGCTTTCTGCTTTTGTAAATAGCTTCATTTCTTTAGCACGATTAATTGCTATTTCCATGAAGGCATCTTCTCTTTTTGCAGGAAATCCTTTTGTTCTATTCGTTGAGTTCTTAACAAGCGAATTCCAAAGTTTGTCTTTAAATTCAGTTAGAGATATGTTGGTGTAATCATCATTTGATTTATCGAGAGATAAAATTGCAAAGTCAAGGTATTTTGGACTTTGCAATAGCTTTTTGATTTTCTCATTTTTCAAGACACCCTGCAACTGCGGAAATATTTCAGAAACAATATTTAGTTCGGTTTCGTCAAGCGGCAATACTTCTGTTCTGCCTAATTCTTTTTTATCAACTCCAAATTTTTGAGTTATCAAGTCAACTGCATACTTTCTTGACGAACCAAGAATTTTGATGTCCGGAAATTGTTTAAGTAAAGCAACTAGTTGTTTGAATGCACATTCAGGATCTGCTTCAAGAAGTTTTTCTAAACTGTCAATGAAAATTATTTTTTCGGGAATAAGTGAGATGCAAGAAAAAATATCTTGTAAAGTTTCATTTACTCCTTGACTGGAAAAAACATTTGCAATGTGTGGTTCATTAAACTGGTCGGCTCTAAAAACAAAAATGCTTGCAGAAGGGAACTCGTTTTTTAGAACATCTTTTATTTCAGCTGACTTTCCAACTCCTGGTGTTCCTGTTACAATCGTGAATTGAAAATTGGTTACTGACTCGGCTATAGACTGACTGATTTTTTTCCTGTCAAGATGAAGTCCGCCAATTGTGTTTTTAAGAGGCAATAGAACAACTTCACTGTCGCTTCTTAATTTCTCAATGGATTTTAAATAAGGGCTAAGTTTTTTTGTGTCAAAATGTTTATAGAGTTCTTCTCCTTGAATACTGGCGGTGGTAACGCTGCCTCCGTCTTTATTTAGTTTCGAAACGAAAGAAGAAATTGAAGCCCAAATTTCCTTTTCATTTGCTGTGGCTTCATTGTTCTTGCATAGTTTTATTAGATTGAGAAAGTATATCTCATCTACGCTGTTTTGGTTTGTAAAATCATATTCTAAAATATCAAAGCATTTTAGGAACTCCCAAATGTCTTTGTCTGTTAGTGCGATATTGTTGTTTACCTCTTTTAGACTTTCTCTAAAAAAATCTAATCGGTCTTTCTTTCCTTTAATCCTGTTTACCTCTGTTACAAAGTCTGTATCAGTTGCATGTGTGTTTGCCCAATCTAACAGCGACTTCAAATGGTTTCTTTCTTCTTTAGTGAAACCGCTTTTGATAATTATTAACCTGTCTTTCTCTTTATCAAATAGAGTAGCATTGTTGTAGTCTTTCCAAAAGGCTTTAATGACTTCTTTGAAAAGAGAATTGTCTGCTGTGAATGTGATGTTGTTCTTTATCTGCACAAACAATCTATGCTGTCCAATTGCTGACTTTGCTACAACTAATAGGTCGTCCGTTTCATACCCTTTGTTTGTTGTTTGAAACGCAACTTCAATAATTTCATTTGCAAAATTCAACGGGGCATTGCCACGAATAATAAGTGTCGTCAGGAACGCAGTTTGAATGGCTTGTTCAAAGTTTGTCCCACCACCTCCTTTTTGAAACACACTCCCTTTTTCTGACATTTTCGGTAATAAAGTTTAATAGATGTAGTGTCGCTTGTTTGGCTTGCCGGTAACGGTTACGGCTTGCTGCTGTGCTGGAATTTTATGCTTGTCAGCCCGGCAACCAAAGCCGATTAAAAAACTGATGATGAAATTAAAAACAAAAGCCAAATAGTATTCGGTCAAGCCCGATATTGGCTAATATTAGTACAAAAGCTGATTGTTATTCCGTCCGCTAGCATAGCAGCAAATCGAATGTTATGGGCTGGCTTTTATTTGGCCTTAACCTTCATACTTGTGAAATTCAGTTATTGTCAAATAGTATCCGTCTGGATCTCTAAGTGAAAATTCCTTTTTCGTAGAGTTTGGATTTAAGTGAATATCTTCTACCATAAAGCCACCTATTTTTTCGACATTTTGTCGTATAACGTTCATATTTTCAGTCCTGAAGTAAAGGATTAGTCCATTTCCAGGAGTAATACTTGGATTTGTCATTGTAGGGTGTTGGTGTTCTCCCCATTTATGAAGACAGATTAAAATTTCATCATTTTCAGAGACTAGAATATCAAACTCTTTTCCCCCGTGCATACTTCTACAGTCAAATACTGATTGATACCATTTAGAACTGGCTTCAACATCTTTTACAGCTATTATAGGGTCAATTTTTGTCACCGTATGATTTTTTGCTAACACACTTGTTTAGGTACATCCTTTTTTTATGTTTTTATTTTGTTTCGTTCATCTTGCTGGCCCATAACGATGTAGCATTGGCGATGGTAGGGCATTTGATGATGGTCGAGTAGACCAAAGCATTTCAACTTTAGCCGCTCACAGATCCGTACGTGAAGTAGAGTAGGTGGCCAACGAGTTATTCGATCAAAAAAAACATCAGTTGTGTTTTGTTTATTCAAACACTTTTCCAACCACCCCTCTCCGAACCCCGCATGACAGTTTCCTTGTCACGAGGCTCTCTAGTAGATTTACGTAATGAACTACCATCATATTCTCCATTGTGGATTTTACAATGGCAATCCGTACACACGGCAAGGCTTTTTCTATGCCCCGCATCCCACGTTCACGTACGATGTTTAATAATACTGCAGCTTTTCGCATCTTGCGTACTTCATATTTTAAGCATCTGTCTACCTGTTCCCCTTTGCCCTGTGAATGTGTTACATCCGCCCTGGCAGGTCGTTACTCCTACGACTACTACGGGAACTCCGTGACCATAGAGGTCGCCCTCCTTAGGTCATCCCATGTTCCGTCACTTAAAGAACACTCGGATCAACTTAGGTTATCCGTTCGTACCCTTGAATGCCTTCATTAGGCATCGTCCAATAGTCAAAGCGTAACAAAAGGGAAACTCTACCTTTTGCATACTATTGGTATCGGTGTACAGACGTGCTACCGATAGATGTGAGGACCACCACTGGATACTAGATTTTATGCAATTCAGCTTTAACCATATTGATCAGACCTTGCAGAACTACCACTTATACGTCTTGGTTGGCTCCCTGCTTTAATGCCATGCTCTTGTCCCCTCATCCTTTCGAACTCAGGTAAGGCATTGGTCTGGACGTCATTTGCTTTGAACGTCCTCCACCTCTGGTGGATATTCTTTATGTGCGTGACATGGCGCACAGTCTCCCTTCATACGGCTCTTGTTATTCAGTCAGCGTTTAATTCCTTTCTGCCAGTGAACAAATAAATCCGTATGGGTATGCACGTAATTGTCATACAGTCTTTGTACAACTCTCTTGCTCCTCAGCCTGTACTTTTCTTCAATCCATCTTCGTATCAATTCATTGATGTAAAGGAATACATCCTTTGCTTTCCTGGGATTAAACTTGCAGTAATAATTCAGCCAGCCACGAATCTTGGGATTTAATTTTACGGCTGTCCATTCCAGTGATACCTGCGTATTTCGTGGATTGAATACCGCTTTTACCCGTTGCCGGATAAAGGTCTTTGCTTTACAGCAAATGGCTGCACTAAATACTGTGAACTTGTTCTTCCGTTGATGGTTTCGCATTGCCCTTGGCTGAAAACTATAGCTCAGAAATGCACGAGCTGCTATGCTCATGTTGTTCCTTGCGCAGATAGTTTTTGCAATACACCAACTTTGTTTTCTCCGGATGCAATTCTAGTGCAAAACCTGCCAACCTTTCTCGTATCGAAGCTAGTACAAGTTCCGCTTCTTCCTTGCTGTTGCAATGTACAATGATATCATCCGCATAGCGTTCAAATGGATTGGACGCAAAGTACTTACCCATCCACATATCAAAAGCATGATGCAGATACAGGTTGGCAAGTATCGGTGAAATTACGCCGCCCTGCGGCGTGCCTTTTTGCCTTGCGGCAATGCTGCCATCTGCCTGTTCTATGCCTGCTTTTAGCCATCGTTCGATGTACAGCAGTACCCACTTGTCCTGCGTATGATGACTTACCATTTTCATCATCCACTCATGGCTTATATTATCAAAGAAGCCTTTGATGTCTAAATCCACCACCCATGAATGATGTATGCAATTTTGCTGGCATTGAGCCAGTGCCCCATGTGCGCTGCGACCCGGACGGTAACCAAATGAATTGACGTGAAATAATGGCTCTAAGATAGGTTCCAGATAATCTTTTACTACACCTTGTGCAATTCGGTCGCCTACCGTGGGAATACCTAATGGACGTGTCCCCCCTTGCTTCTTTGGAATTAATACAGTGCGCACGGCTGGCGGAAAATAACTGCCCGATGACATGCGGTTCCAAACTTTGTACAGATTGCTACTAAGGTTTTCATTGAACATTTCAATGGTCTCCTTATCTATGCCTGCACTGCCGTTTTTATCGCACACTTTCAGGTAGCTGTCGTACACCATCTGTTTGCTTACTGCAAATGACTTTGTCTTTTCTTCGTTCATCATTCCACTTTAGTGGTTGTTTACAAATACTAACACTGAATAACTGTACCCCTTTGCTCCATCTCCATTACAGAAACTTCATCGCTACTATGGGTACATCCGACGCTGCTTACTACATCCCTCTACCTTATGGCATGGTTCAAGCAACAATGATAACCTTAACTGTATTTACAGTCGCGGTAGCCCGCAAATGGAGCTTCTTGTTACAGCTTATTGCGCATTAATAAGACAGCCTCTCACGTTTCGTATAAACGCCTGTGTAATGTTCTTGCCACCTCAATGCCGGAGAGCCTGCAACCAATAAACAGCCACCCGTTACAGCTATATCCTGCCAATGCTAGAAAATCGGCAGTTTGTCTCTCAACTGAGTTCCTTTCGACATGTCGTCAGTGGTTCATTTACATTCAACTCCACTACACTTACCTGATGCCTTACGACACCTTTTAACCCCAACGCTCAATACCTTGCCTTCTGAACAAAGCACCTTGGGGCGGTTTGTATACTCCTGCTTTATGGCGTATACGGCAGACCTGCTGCCATCATTTATACAATTACGAAACAATCACTTTCATGTTTGTTTCTCGTGACACACTCCAGCCTGGAACTGCAGCCGAGTAAAGAAATAAAAGTACAAGTTAACAAGTAATGTTGAGTAGAATTCCGTCAAGCCCCGATGCAGTACAGTAGCGATTTTCAGCTGATTGATCTTCCGTCCGCCCAGCTTTTGCCAATACTTTTGTTGGGCGCATGGCTAATATGAACTACTTCTTTTTCGAAGTAACTTTATATTTTATCGACTTTAATGAGTATGAATATTTAATTCATTTTGCTACAATTGCAATAGTTCGATCTATTGTTTTATTTAGTAATCATACTGATCAGGTCAGTATGATTTTGGTCATTTGCTTTATTTAATTTTTTCCTGTTTGTTCTACATCGGGAACCATATCCGCCACCTGAGGAGATTTTAAAAAACGGTTGAAAGTCAACCTGAATTTTTCAACAATGATTCTCCATCTGTATGGCATAAATCACGTTGCCGGAAACAGATAATTTGAACATCTTCCCTTTTACAGAAGGAAGTACCAGTTTCCATGTTTTTCCCTTGTCTGATGTCCTGTAAATGCCGTCAGAATGACCACAAAAGAAGTTTTCACCCACCTGGATAATTGAAGTTTTGTACTCTTGCGCCGGAAGGGCAGCTTCTTTAGGATGCCAAACTGAGTCAGCGCTGCCTTGTGCCGGATTGCCGGCATTAATGGGCCGCCAGGGTGAGTCAATAATAATTTGCGCCTGGAGGCCGGCATCAATGGGCTGCCATGTTTTTCCGCCGTCGTAGGATGTTCGCACTCTCCTGGTCTTGGCCGCTGTACTGTAATTGATAGCAGCGAATCCACCTTGAATACTTGCTACATCAATGCCCACGCCGCCATCACTGATCACCAGGGCCCAGCTTTCACCATCATCGGTCGATCTTAATATCCCTCCCTGGCTGGTTGTCACTAGTACGCCATTCGACTCTACCAGTTTCCCTACCATGACTCCGACAGGTTTCCAGGATTTTCCACTGTTAGTGGATTTAAAAAGACCTCTGTCGGAGCAGATGAAAATTGTGCCTCCGGCAGTTTCAAAAACGCTGAGTACCCGTTTCTCCTGGAAATTTGTGAATACCGGCGACCATACACCCGTTCCGTTTATTTTTTGGAAAATTCCACTACCCCAGCAATTGTATGCAAAGATCCCGGCCTTACCATGGGCAATATTGCTATGTTCGTCAGGGAAAATCTCTTTTTTCCAAAAAGGAGTTTTAGAATTTGGTTTATTGTGATATATCCCATTCCCAGCAGATAAATAGAGCCCATTATCATCTGCAAAAAAATCATTTCTGCCGACACCATAAACATCTATCACAGGTTCTGGTAGCCCTTCGCTAATGTCCTGCCATGTTTGTCCGCTATCAGCAGATCTAAAAACGATGTTTGCAGTTCCGGTGCTATCTGTATGTTGAGTGTGCAGACTATCCGTGAGGTAAGATGCCTTTGGAATTTCTACCGCCTGGTTACAGGAAAAGAGAAATGAAAAAAGGAGTAAAAAAGTAAGATTATAGATTTTCATGACTGTAATTTATTTGGTGGAATAATAAAGTAAAGGTATTCGGCGTCAACTATAGAGAAGCTTTTTTATAGTAAAAAGTTGTAAAGGATATGTAAAACGTTTGTAAAATAGCCGAAAGCGGAGATTTAATAGATAATTTTGCAGGTATGAAGCCATTTATTCTTTTCGGATCTTCAATCATGATCATTGTTATTTTGATCTCTGCTGTAGCATCAATCAATAACAAAAATGAAATTCCTGAGAATCATGTAGAAGTTGTATTACGCAATTTAGGACATCAGCTTTTGCTTACAGCTAAAGATTCTACATCCAGGGTGCTGCCGGTTAAGAAATTAAATGAAACCACCTACCAGATTTCCTTTCAAAATAATGTTGGTTTTATTTCAGATACCCTCATCGATTTAGTTCAACGAACATTTCAAAAAAATGCCCTGGCAAACGATTATATAGTGAATTTGAGGAATTGTAAACAAAATGAAACTGTCCTTGCATTCGAAATAAATAGCCATACAGGCGATTTAACACCTTGCAGAGGTCGTACGCTGGAGGTTGGTTGTTATGTTATTGAAATTGATCTTTTGAAGAAAAATAAGTTTAATTTCTTTTGGTTGTTGCTATTGATTATTCCTTTGGGTTTTATTGGTTTTTATGTGAAAAATAAGTTTCGGAAAAAAGAAGAGTCAGCATCAATCATCGATAATAATGATTATATACAATTAGGAAACTTTAAATTTTATACAGATAATAATGTTCTTAAAATTGAGAATAAAAGTATTACGATTTCGGAAAAAGAAACAAAAGCACTAAAAATATTTGCAGAAAATATAAATCAAATCGTCGAAAGGGAAAAACTGATGAAAGAGATTTGGGAAGATGAAGGTATAGTTGTTATCAGTAGAAATGTTGATGTATTGGTGTCTAAATTACGTAAGAAATTAAGCGACGATAACTCCATTAAATTTATTAACGTACATGGTAGGGGTTACAAATTTATTATCGAGTAGATACCAATTAAGAATCAAGTAAAGTGTAAAACAGATTAGATTGTGTGATTAATACTTTGTTAATTGTCATGAGTTGCCTGATTTAGATTTACAAGATTTCGTGTCAACCAATTTCAAGACGAGAGTGGCTCATAGCTTGCGCCCAACGGTTGTATTATAGCTATAAGCTAATGTGTCAAAAAAAATTGTTGTTGATAATCAATTATCCATTATGTGCATTTAGAAATTGTTACTTGCGGCAATACAACCAGAAATTTTGAGTGATGAGTGAATTGATATTGGGGGAATTAGCTAAACTAACTATCACCATTTATCACAAGGTTCATCACTAACTGTTTTTTTAATTTTACCAATATAACATTAATCAATATTAATATAAAAATATTTCCACAGCAACGCCATCCTCAGTTCCATTTATAAACTGTAGATGAAAGTAAATCCGTCTAAAATGCATACATAAGGTTGAGGGATTTATAGATTACTGTAGAGTAAAATTGTTTTCGAAATCAACGTTATACAAAATACAAGTTTTGTTGATTATATACAAGGACGTGAATAATAATGATTTCAAGATGCCATTCCCGGACTATGAAGATTACTCCATTCATGATTATGGTCTGTGGTGAAACCATATTGTAGCTGAGGCAATTAAAGAAAGGCTTTTTAGTCAGTGCTGAATGCATTCCTGGCAGAAACTTATAGCAGTATCGTGCTCAGGTTCTCATACCGGTCTTTTTTGCCTTTCGAACGCTTTAGAAATATTTGCATCCGATCGCTGCCATATTTCTACCTTCCCAATCCTCTGCACCGCTTAAGCAGGCAGCAATGGTGATAAATAAAATATCAGACAGCTTGTGCAGCTTACAGCGATCCAGCCTTTGTTCGGTAAATACTTCAAAAGGATTCGAAGATCATAAAGGTGACTATTTTGAAAATCCGCAACAGGGCTTTTGGTTCACCCTAACAATAGCTGATGTGGACGCTGATGGCAAACCCGACATCATCGCCGGAAATCTCGGAACGAATTCTCTGGTACATGCTTCGGATAAAGAACCTGCAGAATTATATTACGCAGATTTTGACGGAAACGGTTCGGTTGATCCGTTTTTTAATTATTACATCCAGGGTGCCAGTTATCCCTTTGTAAGCAGGGATGAGTTAAATGAACAGATATATCCAATGAGAAAAAGATTTACTTCTTATAAAAATTATTCGAATGCTACTATGAAAGATATCTTTTCTGCTGTCGATTTGTCGAAAGCAAAGAAGTTAACGGTTTCAGAACAAAATACTGTCTGCTTCATGAACAGGAATGGAGAATTTGTGAAGTCTGCATTACCTATGAAGGCACAGATTTCAGTAGTAACAAAAATCCTTGCAAGTGATTTAATAAGGATGGAAAAATCGACCTGCTGCTCTTGGGTAATCATTCAGACAGCCGGTTGAAAATGGGTAGTATGGATGCCGGGTATGGCTGCTTGTTAACAGGTGATGGGCAAGGGAATTTTAATTATATGAACCAATCGCTTTCAGGATTGAGTATTAAAGGTGATGTTAAATCTGCAGAAGAGGTTTTGATCGGTGGTGACAAATACCTGGTCATTAGCATCTGTGATGAAGACCTGCAATTTTATAAAGAGTAGCGATCACGAGGAAGATGCTGTTTTTTTTGATATTAATTACTAATATCCTGCTGGCACAAAACAGCAACAGCAAATCATTGCCGGCTTACCTCGACTTACAATCACCCGTATTCGCAATCTCTATGGTAATGGTACATTACGTTGTAAATCCACCAGCAGCAGGCAGGTATTATGCTTACTGTATGTTAGGAGCTTACGAAATCGTTTCAAAAAATAATGCTTCCATACCATCTCTTTCAGGCTTTGCAAAAGGTTATAAAAGCTTACCGTTATTAAACAATAATACATACGATTACAGGATTGCATCTATTTACAGTATTCTGGAAACAGGAAGGTTAATGTTGCCTTCAGGTTATATGCTGGAAGAAAACCTGGAGAAGTTTGTTCAATCGCTCAAAGACAATAAGATTGAGGCTCAGCTGATAGATAGTTCTATTGCTGTAGCATGGTATCAACTGCTTCCGCAGAACTACTCACTTATTTTTTAGGAGACAATTTTGGATACATTGATAATTCAGAAGAACCCTTCGAGATACCAGCACGCTCTTTTCAATCATTCAGGCAGGCAGCAGCTGAAGCTGCCATATCCAGATTGTATAGTGGGATCCATTACAGGGATGCAATCGAAGCTGGTCAGCTCCAGGGGAAGAAGGTAGCTGTGATCTTGTAATCCTTAAAATTAAATCAGCGGGAATAAAACTATGTATAAAAATTAACCGCAGAAGTAATGCCGGAGGAGGAGCCTCTGTGTACCCTCTTCTTTTCCTCCTGCATTTCTCTGCGGTTAAAAACACAAAACAACTTAACATCAAATGGATCGTATAGACCGATATTGACCACATCTGCTGCGTTGCTGCGGCTGTTCTCTTTTTCTTTCTTCCACCTGCATAACAGGCATTGATTTTACATCAGCCTTCTTTTTTGAGAGATTGATTGGAATACCTAATGAAACATTCCAACCGGAAACAGAAGAACCAAGCATGGTGGTGGTTGTCTTACTACCTGATACGGTTGATACAGACCGTGTATCCAGGTTGCCAATTCCTTTAATGTATTGAATGCTTACATTAAATTTTTTATCACTGTTTTCACCAAATTCAAATCCTGTTCCTGCAACAAAAGCGGATCTCATATTGCCAGCTATATAGTTAATGCCTGTTTTAGAATCTTGCATTTGAGTGCTGACAGATGATTTTATAGAAGGGAGGTAAGCAAGGCCAACTGATGGCTGAATGCTCATATACCAGCCTTTTACTGGAGTGATTGGCGCTGCTAACTTTGATAATGAATTATTATATGCCTCGCTACGATACCTGCTGCTGTAACCACCGCACCTGCTTCTGGAAGAAGCAGCTTTCTGAGCAGCAGCAATGGCAGCAGCTCTTTGTGCTATTAGAGCAGCGGTTTTTTTGGCAGCGCCGCTTTTGTTTAGATAGATCGGCTTGCTGCTGATTTGATAACCGGCTTCCAAACGAAGCTGCATGGCGCCTGTTGATACATTAGTAACATTCATTCCGGCTTCCGGAGTGGAAAAGTTTACCGCTACAGTAGAACGGCTGGTAGTAACTCCCAGGTAAGGACCACCTATTTTTTTAAATGCATAATCCATTCGCACGCCTAATCTGGGCGATAGCTGAACGGCCTGAGGTGCAAACGATGGCAGGTTGTTGTACTTTAATAATGTTTTAGAAGTTTCAAGACCTGCTTGGGGAAGAAGCGTAAATTTTTGTGCGTTTGTAGAATAACCCAACACAATCGAAAAAAGAAATACTGATGTAGATTTTTTCATAATTATTAGTTTTGGATTCTACTAATGTAGCAAAGTTTTACAATAAAAAAAAAGAAATTTTAGAGGATATAAATTGTTGCAATGCCACCATAAGATTGTAATTAAATTGAACGCATGACTGTTGTATTTTGCTAATATAATAATGGCACTCCCAAAAACACAAAAGATATTACCTGCCTCTGGTTTAAATATCTCAAAAGTTAGCGTTCATAAAAAAATCATACTTTCATCCATTAAAAACTTCAGCATGCCCTTTTTCAAATCGATTGTTTACTCCATAATTATTTTAAGCACTATCACCGCCTCTAAAGCACAGCAAACCCAAATCAAATACCTGTCCGGAACCGATAAGGATCATACGGTTCAATGGGATTTCTTTTGCACCAAAGGTACTAACAGTAACAAGTGGACGAAGATCGCCGTTCCCTCAAACTGGGAACTCCAGGGATTCGGCGAATATGATTATGGCCACGACAAAAATAAACTTGATGAACAGGGCATATATAAATACAGGTTTAATGCTGATGCTGCCTGGAAAAGCAACAACATATTTATTGTTTTTGAAGGCTCTATGACGGATACGGATGTAAAATTAAACGGCCAGTCTGCAGGACCGGTTCACCAGGGAGGGTTTTATCGCTTTAAATATAATATTTCATCACTGATAAAATTGGGCAGGGAAAATTTACTGGAAGTAACAGTCAGTAAAGCTTCAGCAAATGCATCTATAAACAAGGCTGAGCGGGGTGGCGACTTTTGGGCGTTGGGTGGCATATTCCGCCCGGTGTATCTTGAAATTGTGCCGCGTACTTATATTGATAAGATTGCTATAAATGCAAGGGCAGATGGCAATTTTAGTGTGGATGTATTTGGGGTTCATCTTACTGACCGGCACAGCATACAGGTGCAGGTTCAAACATTGAAGGGAGAAAATACCGGTGAAGCATTTTCCATGAAGGCATCAAATCAGCAGGAAAAAATTATACTGAAAAAGCTATTTAATAAACCTGCATTGTGGAATCCGGAATTTCCAAATCTTTACCAGGCAGTGGTATCTATTAAAGATGCTAAAGGAATTATTCATAGTATTACCAAGCGATTTGGTTTCAGGACGGCTGAACTTCGGCTAAGAGATGGTTTTTATGTGAACGATACAAAAGTTATTTTCAAAGGTGTATGCCGCCATAGCGCCTGGCCTGAAACGGGCAGAACGCTAAGTAAAGAGATTAGTCTTCTTGATGTTGGACTAATGAAAGAAATGAACATGAATGCGGTCCGCATGTCGCACTATCCGCCAGATCAGCATTTTCTTGATGTATGCGATTCTCTTGGATTGTTTGTACTAGATGAATTAACCGGCTGGCAGGCAGCTTATGATACAATGGCCGGAAGAAAACTGGTTAAAGAGTTGGTGGAAAGAGATGTTAACCATCCTTCAGTTGTTATATGGGATAACGGTAATGAAGGTGGCTGGAACAGAGCGCTGGATAACGATTTTGCTATGTACGATCCACAAAACAGACTAGTGATACACCCCTGGGAAAAATTCAATGGAACAGATACCAAGCATTACCCCGACTATAATTATGTAGTGAATACTACGCTGTATGGTAAAGAGATATATTTTCCTACTGAATTCATGCATGGATTATACGATGGAGGACATGGCGCCGGTTTAGATGATTTCTGGAATCTTATGCAACATTATCCTCTAAGCGCCGGTGGATTTCTTTGGTCTTTTCATGATGAAGGTGTTGTGCGAACAGACAAAAACGGCATCATAGATACGCATGCAAATAATGCACCTGATGGTATCCTCGGACCACATCGTGAAAAAGAAGCCAGCTATTATGCCATTAAAGAAATCTGGTCGCCCGTTTATATTGATCAACATTATATCACCTCTGCTTTCAACGGTAAACTTACTATCGAAAATCGTTATCTATATACTAATTTAGATCAGTGTACTTTTACATGGAAGCTTGTAAATTTTGCTGCGCCATCTGCTGCTATCAATACTACAATTACGTACACTGCTACATCCGATAAAATATCTCTGGAGCCTGGCGAAAAAGGAATGTTACAATTAACCCTGCCTGAAGCCTGGAGACAATCTGATGCGCTATACCTTACTGCTTATGACCCGAATAAGAAAGAAATATTTACCTGGAGCTGGCCTATTAAAACCGCCTCTGAAACAGCTCAACAATTTAATCAGTACACTCCGATAGCAAGAACAGGAGTTACTGAAAAAGATAAAAACTTAATTGTATTATCAGATGGGATAGAATATTACTTTGACGAAACAACAGGTTTTCTTTCGAAAGTAATAAATGAAAAATCAACTATATCATTATCAGGAGGGCCTGTTGTTGCCGGTGGTAATCATACCCTGAAAGAATTTAAGCACTATGTCAGGGGTAACCAGTATGTTGTAGAGCCTGTTTACCAGGGCAATTCAACATTCAATGTGAAATGGATATTTTCTCAGGGAGCCGCTGCTAAACTGGAGTACCAGTATTCTCAAAAAGGTGAGGTTGATTTTTTGGGCATCACCTTTAATTATCCAGAAGAAAACATAACCGGCATGAAATGGTTAGGGAGAGGTCCATACCGTGTTTGGAAGAACCGCTTAAAAGGTATGCAATTTGGCGTATGGCAAAAAAATTATAATAATACAGTTACAGGCGAAAGCTGGCTCTATCCTGAATTTAAAGGATATCATTCTCAGCTTTACTGGGTGGAGATTCAAAACAAGGAATCATCTTTTAAGATACTTACTGAAGATGAGAATGTTTTTTTTCAAATGCTGAAACCGGCTAAGCCTGCCGGAGCTATTAATGAAAATAACAGTCCGCGTTTTCCTGATGGCAATATCGGCTTTATGAATGCCATCAATCCTATTGGAACCAAGTTTCAGGCCGCCGAAAAAATGGGTCCGCAGAGCCAAAAAAATACCATGCTCAATAACACACCCGTTAGCGGAAGCTTATGGTTTGATTTCAGGTAGAAAGCAGCTATAAATGGCGTTTCGCACCGAAACATCAAAGCAAGACGCTGACTTCTGAAGTCTGCCTCTGTGGTATAAGACGCTGATCTTTCAGAATTCGGAAGTCTGCGTCTGATTTAGCACAAAAAAATCATTCGGTATTTTCAATCAACATCTTTAGGTCTTCTTCTGACAAATGCGATTGTCCTATTGCATCTATTTCTTCGCGGGTTAACATCTTACCTTGCCCAGATCCTATCAACAAAATATAAGTTACTCCTGTTTCAACTCCACCATTTTTAGGACTGCTGTTAATGCCCAGTTCTTTAGCCAATTTTATAGAGCCTTCACCAATCAACTCTTTCGGACCAACATCTGCATAGATAGCAAAACATTTCCTGCCGTTATGTTTATTGTAAACCAGCGCTATATCTCCCAATTTAAAATCATTTGAGAAACCAGCAGGTACAACGACATAAGGTATCAATTCAGCGTTAACATATCTTGCAGGGTCTGCATGATCTTTATCCCTGTTTTCGAGAGAAGTCATGGCTATATAATATCCTGGCGCCTGATCAGATGCGGTTTGGATCAAAGGTGTACCTGACGGCTCATTGTTATCAGTTACAAGGGCCCACCAATTGCCTGGCTCTCCGCCGTTTGACAGGTAATCCAGCGCAACCTGATCATCTTTATGATACGCTTTGGGAGCGCCGTCGGCATCTATCATCATAGCACCGGTAAAACTATATAACTTCTTACTTTCATCCTTATAAACAGTTGTATTGGCAATTGTTTTATATATTTTTTTCATTAGTTGAGCCTTGAATAAATCAGCGTGAATAAATAAGAGCACATAAGCAAGTAATATCTTCATGATAAAATTTTAATCTTTCCCTAATTTCTCGAACTATGATTTATCAAATTAAATCACCGTCTTTTTTGTTCAAACATTAAAAGATTTTGTACGTATGAATCTCCAACAGGAAGGCTAGTGCCATTAACAAGCACCTGGTGCCTTTCTATTTTATCTATGTGTGATCGTGCAGCTATATAAGAGCGGTGTATGCGTATAAATTTGTTTTTAGGTAAGATGTTTTCCATTTCGCTAAAAGTCATCCTTGAAAGCAATTTGGTATTTTTCAAAACAAAATTCACGTAGTTACCCTCTGCTTCGATATAATAAATATCTTCAAACTTTACTTTAACCTGTTCGTATCCTGTTTTAATAAAAATATGATCAGGCAAGCCTGTGTTACGCAACTGGTATAATTCATTGGCTTTGTTGCAGGCTTTCAAAAAACGCGCTAATGAAAAAGGTTTGAGCAAATAATCCACCGCATCCAGTTCAAAGCTTATCACTGCATGTTCCGTATAAGCGGTTGTGAAAATAACAAGAGGTTTCCTGTGAAGGCTTTTTAAAAAATCAAGTCCTGAAATGTCAGGCATTTTTATATCCAGGAAAATAAGGTCTACGGATTCTTTTTGTAAATAGTCTATTGCTTTAAAAGCATCGGTAAAAGTAGCTTTCAAAGTTAAGAAGGGCACTTTCGTAGCATGTGCCCGCACTACTTCCAAAGCTATGGGTTCATCATCAAGAGCAATAGAAGTCATTTTAATGGTTAATTGTTAATGGTTAATTGTTAACGGAAAGTGATTAATAGTTATTTGGAATTATAGCTTTAAAATTAATTAATATTTACTTGCTGCGGTTAAGAAACTATCCGTTAACAATTAACCATTAACAATTAACCATTATAACTGCATTGTAAGGTGCACAAAAAATTCCTTTGCGTTCTCACGGATAATCAGTTCGTGTCTGTTGGGATAAAGTAACTGAAGCCGTTGTTTTACATTGTTAAGTCCTATACCACTTTTGTTTTTCTCGGGATCGTTATCAGCTTTAATGTGTATGCTGTTATATACGTCGAAGTATAATCCGTTTCCTTGTATCTGTAATGTAATTTTGATATGAGATCGCTCACGAAGGCTTATGCCATGTTTAAAAGAGTTTTCTATAAAAGGTATCAGAAGCATAGGGGTAATGCTAAGGTTATTAAACTGGTTGTCTATATCTGTCTGTATCACTATATCTGGTGATGACTGCGTGCGCAGCCTTTGCAATCCGATATAATTATTGATATAATCTATTTCCCTGTTAAGCGTAATTTTTTCCTGCATATTTTCTTCCAGCATAAAGCGCATCATATCACCCAGCTTTTGAATTCCTTCGCTGGTGCGATCAGCATTCTCCTGTAAGGCCGTTCCATATAAAGTGTTTAAGGCATTAAATAAAAAATGCGGATTTATCTGTGAGCGCAAAAAATTCAGGTTGGCGGAAGAATTACCCAGGGCAGTTTTCAAGCTGGTAAGTTCATTATTATCAGCAAGGCGTTGCCTGTAAACATACCATGAAAATGGGGCGGTAATTAATAATTGAAAAGCAGCATTCAGTAGATTAATAGCAACCACTGCATTACTATTTATATTCATGAACACAAAAACCAGCAATGACAAAGGAAGGATACTGATAACCAATATCAGCAGAACTTTCCACAGGTATGAGCGGAATTCATTTTTTTTCAAACGAGCCTGGGGAATAAATAAGTATAAGGAATACCAGTATAAGCCAATAGAAAAAGGGCCAATAAATCCGAACACGCCAATAACATGTTCGGGGGCATCGCTTATCAGCAATAGAAAAAAGCCGATCATCCAGATAATAAAAGCAAAAATAGCATCGCGGTTTAACAGCTGGTTTTTAACCTGATATTTTTCGGAGTTTTCAAAAAAGTAAAGTGTTGTAGATTTCAAGATCTGATAAAACGCAAAAACCATTAATAACCAGAAGCTATAAACGAAGTTTGATTTAAAGAGCGTTGCATACACTTCTTCTTTGTTTTTGTAATCAGCAAACAGGTAGCCTTTAATCCAGGTATCAGTAGTGCCGAATACAACACTCATGATAATAAACAGGATGATAATTAAAGTTATATTAAGTCCGGTACGTTCCCTTTTGATGAGGGGAGGAATAATTGATAATGACAATAATAAATAAGAGCAATAAAAAAAAGAATATCTTATAAGTTTTGGAATAAAATAATTAGAAAAATAAGAATACTCCAGGTGACGGTTAACGAATTCATCACTGTTGGATGTCCAGTTGGAATCATTACCCTGCATAGCTTTGGAAACCAGCAGGAACACACTAAAAACAAACATGGTAGTGGCTGCCCAAAATTCAGTCTTGTTAAAGTCTATGGGTTTTTTGATCAATTCTTTCATGCAGGTGGTTTATTTATATGCAAAATTACCTCCGGAGGTAGCAGCATGAATAAAATGTGATGAATGCTTGTAAAGATGTGATGGACGCTTTAATTGTTAATTGTTAACGGTTAGTTTGCTGAATTTATAAATAATGTATTTAATTAACAGCCATTATTTCATTAACAATTAACAATTAACAATTAGCCATTAATTCACAATCGCTATCGCCATTCCATCATGATCTTTGGCGCCTACTGTTTGAATGATAGTCGCGGTAACAGTAGGTTCTTTTGCCAGCATAGTATTGAAACGTTGTACACCTTTAACCCTTTCATCAGCATGTTCAGGGTCTAACACTTTGCCTTCACGAATAACATTGTCTGCAATGATGAGCGTACCTGGACGGGATAATTTTAATGCCCATTGAAAATATTCGAGGTAAGGTTCTTTGTCGGCATCAATGAATATCATATCGAAAGGCGCAATGCCTTCGGCTTGGATTAAGTGCAACAAATCAAGAGCTTTACCAACGCGGATACTGACAACTGTATCTAATCCTGCATTAGTAATATTATTTTGCGCCACCGCTGCGTGCATAGGATCGTATTCAATGGAAACCAACAGGCCGTCCTTTGGTAATGCCCGCGCCATCCATATGGTACTATAACCTGCCAGTGTTCCGATTTCTAAAATCTTATTTGCCTTATTAAGTCTTGCAAGAATATGAAGCAGCTTGCCTTGTGCAGGTGAAACACTGATTTGCGGAATGCTTGCCGTTATAATTGATTCTTCCGTAAACGTTAAAGCCTCATCCTTACCTATAAAGAGCTTATTTATATATTGATCGACTGATTTAAACAATTCATTTCTCATAATGTATCAGCAGTCTTTTAGAAGCTTTAATTATTTTTTTGACAATGCAAATGATACATAAGCATCTCCTGATTTTGTTCCTAACTTACCACCACCACAGGCAATAACAATGTACTGCTTACCATTTACTTCATACAATGATGGTGTGGCAAAACCGGGAGCGGGAAGATCTGTCTGCCATAAAAGCTTACCCGTAGTTTTATTAAATGCCCTGAACTTACTGTCACGTGTAGCTGCAATAAACAGCAGGCCCCCTGATGTAACTACAGGACCACCATAATTTTCAGTGCCTGTTGGAGGGATTCCTTTTTTAATTAACTCCGGAAATTCACCCAAAGGAATTTTCCAGGCTAATTCTCCTGTATTAAGGTTAATAGCATTTAAACTTCCCCAGGGTGGTTTGATGGCGGGGTAACCTTCTTTAGTTAAAAATTTATGATAGCCAGTACTGGAATAAGGAAGATTACGAAAGCTATCGACAGGCAGCACGGTAGCTTTGAATTTTTTTTTCTGTTCGTTTTTTTGATCCAAGATAAATGAGGCTAGCAGATTCACTTCCTCTCTCGACAATTGTTTGAACGCTGGCATCATTCTTCGGCCACCAGCAAGTATTTGCTCGAACTGAATGTCATTATATTTATTCTGAACACCTAACAGGGTGGGGTAGTTGCCACCTCCTTCGCGGTCAGGCCCATGGCAACCCATGCAGTAGCGGCGGTATAATCTTTTTCCAGCGTCGAGGTAAGTTTCATGTTGAGGTGCTTTTTTATTTACATCAACCATGGTCAATATCCAGGGCATTTCATTTGCGTTTACATATATGATTCCACTTTTAGGATCAAATGCAGGCCCGCCCCATTCGGCGCCGCCATCAAAGCCTGGAAATATAACTGTACCCTGTATAGAGGAAGGCGTAAACATCCCGCCGTTTTTTAATTTACTCAATTTTGTTTTTATATCCTGGTAAGAGCTGTCGGGTACCAAATCATTGATATCGTTTTCTGTAAAACTTTGTCTTACAAATGGTTTTGGAAGTGAAGGGATCGGTTGGGTAGGCCATACTTTCTCACCTACTAATTCGCTGGAGTCAGGAACCGGTTTTTCTTCCACCGGGAAAAGAGGCTTACCTGTTTGGCGGTCAAACAGGAAAACAAAACCAGTTTTGGTGGTTTGTGCAATGGCGTCTATTGTTCTTCCATTGTGGTTTACCGTTACCAATGCAGGTGCGCTGGAAGGATCATAATCAAATATATCATGATGCAGGTATTGGAAGTGCCAGATGCGTTTGCCGGTGGCCGCATCTAATGCCAGCATGCAATCAGCATAAAGGTTGGAACCTTTTCTTTTCCCACCATAAAAATCAAAAGAAGCAGATCCGATGGGGGCGAACAGGATGCCTCTTTTTTCATCCAGACTAAAACCTGCCCATGCATTGGCACCGCCGATGTTCTTATATGCTATGCTATCTTCCCAGGTTTCATATCCCGGTTCACCAGGATGCGGAATGGTATGAAAGATCCATTTCTGTTTACCTGATCTAACATCATAGGCGCGGATATGCCCCGGGGCTGCAGCCGGACCTTCATCCACCCTTGACCCCATTATCAGAAGGTTTTTGTAAATAATTCCCGGTGAACTGGATGTCATAAAAAGCTCTTTAACATCTCTGTCAAGTCCTTCGTGCAAATCTACCTTGCCACTATCGCCAAAAGAGGATATTGTTTTTCCGGTATTGGCATCTACCGCAAAAATATTATATCCGGCAGTATAAAAGATTCTCTTATCAGGGCCATCGTTCCAGTAAGTTACGCCACGATTATTATTAAGGTTTAAAGATATTTTTTTTCCACCTGATGTGTCCGCAGGATTAAACACCCACTTTTCAGCTCCGGTTGCTGCGTCTATGGCAAAGAGTTTCATCCTGCCTGTGGTGCCATATAGAATTCCATCAACGATAATCGGATTGCATTGTATCTGTGAGGAATGAACTGTATCTGCATCTTTTGTATGATAAGTCCACGCTACCTGGAGCTGGTCCACATTTGAGGTATCTACCTGGGTAAGTTCAGAATAGTGAATGGATTCTTTTGATCCGCCAGCTACCTGCCAGTTTTTATAAGAAGTTCGATTTTTATCTGTACATGCACCTACATCAAACAATATGATCACTAACAGGATAGAGCAAGCGTTATTAATAGTACATTTAAACATATTCGCAGGATTTGCGGATTTAATCAATTTTAACACAGAGAACAACCGGAGGAAGAAACACTGAGGACGCTGAGGCAGCCTCTGTGTTCTCAGTGTTTCCTCCTCCGGTTGTTCTCTGTGTTAAAAAAAAATATTATTAACTGCCTTCACTCAAGACCTTCTCAACAATCTTACCTGAAGCTTTATTCTTTAGTATAACCTTCATCGCACCGTAATGAGTCATTTCTTCTTTAACAAGGTAATGATCATTATCATATTCAATAAGATGGCTGTCTTTACCGACACCTTCTTTTCCCCGCCAGATATCGAGTTGTACAGGTTCCCATAACTTAGTTTTGGCAGATTTGTATGCCGCGTCAAGTATGGCATTCACAACATAACCATCATAAAAAGTTTCTTTAGGCGAACGGCCTTCTTCCATAGCATTGAACATATCCGAAAACATATGGTTATAGCCAAGATCGTTAAGCTCATCACCTACAGGAAACAGCCATCCGCTGTTTGACTCCGCTTTTTCAGCTACATAGTCGGCACCTTTGCCGGTGGTAAACATTTCAAATCCTGTTCTGAGAAAGCTATTGATCCATATAGTTCCTTCTGTTCCCATTACCTCATCGCGCAAGTCGAGGCCGCCTCGAAAAGTCCAGCTTACTTCAAACTGCCCAATGGCTCCATTTTCGTATTTTACCAGTCCGATCGCATGATCTTCCGCGTCTATAGGTTTTACCTGCGTGTCGGCCCAGCACATTACTTCTATAGGCTTAATGTCTTTGCCAATAAAACTACGTGCTATTTCAACGCAATGACAGCCGAGGTCCAGTATGCAACCACCGCCTGCCTGTTCCAGATCCCAGAACCAATCGCTATGCGGACCCGGATGCGTTTCCCTTGACTTGGCCCATAATATTCGTCCCAACGCACCACTGCTCACACTTTCGAAAGCCTTTATAAATTTAGGAGTATAAACAAGGTCTTCCAGATAACCATTAAAAATGCCGGCTGATTCAACGGCTTCCAGCATACGCTTTGCTTCTGCTGAATTCCTGCCAAGTGGTTTTGTAGTCATCACCGCTTTTTTGTATTTGCAGCAAAGCATTACTGCAGCTTCATGGAGGTTGTTGGGAAGGGATATACAAACAATATCAACCTCCGGATGACTGATAGATTCTTCTATTGCAGTAGTCCAATGGCCAACTTTATAATCCTGTGCAAACTTTTTTGCGCTTTCTTCGCGCCTGGAATAAATGCTTACAATTTTGTCTTTACTTCGCTGCCCCTGCAGGGAGTCTGCATAGAACCGGCCAATAAAACCGGAGCCAAGCATGGCAATTCTTTTCATGTATATTTTGTTTAATTGATTCTTAAACCATCTCTACCGGAACTTTTTCATCATCTGCTGTTTTGCTATTGTCTTTAAACACCACTGCAAAAAGTATTGCTACTACCACCGCTATAACTGCTGGCACCATCCAGATGCTTCTCCAGTCGTGTCCCGCAGGTGTTTTAAAATGATCTGTAACAAGGCCAGCAATCCAGAAGCCTATCAACATTCCTAAACCGTAAGTTGCAAGGGTGATCATTCCCTGGGCAGATGACCGGATGCGTTCGTTAGCCGCTTTATTGGTATAGATCTGTCCGATTACAAAGAAGAAGTCATAACAAACGCCGTGCAGGATAATACCCAGGTAAAGGTAGGAAAGAGCGAAACCTGAAACATCTCCGTACCCGAACAACAGGTAACGCACAGCCCATGCTACCATGCCTATCAGTAACATATATTTAATTCCTAAACGCCGGAATAATAATGGCATAATGATCATAAAGGCAAATTCAGAAACCTGGCCCAGGGTCATCTTTGAGGCAGCATCGCTTAGTTTAATCTCATTAAGAAAAAGGTTGGCTTCCTGGTAGTAAAATGCCAGTGGAATGCATATCAGCATAGAAGATATAAAGAACACCAGGAAATTTTTATTTTTCAATAATCCCAATGCTTCAAGACCTATGATATCTCCGAAAGTAACTTTTTTGCCTCTTGAGCCCGGCGGCGTATCCGGAAGAAAAAAGCTATAGATGCCCATCAGCAAAGAGGCGCCAGCGGTAAGGCGAAAAGTATTTACCAGCGAATGTGAAGATTCCCAACTAAACCAACCGATAACCAGGCCGGCAACAATCCAGCCGATAGTGCCGAAAACTCTTATGTATGCAAATTGCTTTTCTGCATTAGTGAGTTGTTTAAACGCCACTGCATTTACCAGTGCGAGCGTTGGCATAAAAAGGATCATATACATCAGAATGTATGGATAAAATCCTTCAAAGCTTGACTCAAGTGTAATTTTATACATTAGGAAAGCACCGATAAGGTGAAGCACTCCTAAAATTTTTTGTGCGGCAAAAAAACGGTCTGCAATCAACCCGATTATAAATGGTGCAATGATAGCACCCAGCGATTGTGTGCCGTATGCCAGTCCGTTTTGAACACCTGTTGCATTAAGATTTTGAGTTACGTAAGTTCCCATAGTTACATACCATGCACCCCAGATAAAGAACTCCATAAACATCATAAAACAAAGCGCCAATCTGATATTAATTTTCATATTACTGATTTGGTGTTAGGTTAATAGTAATTAGCGCTTTTGCTATCAGCAGTCAGCGATCAGCTATCAGAAGGAATATTACTGTATAAATATGCTGAAAGCTGGTAGCAAGCAATACCTGATTTAGTGCTTAACATGATATTATTACAGAATTCATACTCAGGTTATACTCCTGGTATTCGCTTCCTTTTCCCATTGGGTTTCTTTTAATGCAGGATCCTTTTCTTTCTTTAAAAAATCGCCTGAAGCAGATGCGCCTTTTGAAGCGGACTGCATTAATGATTCATCGGCAACAATTTTTACGGGCGTACGCCAGGCGGTTGAATCATCGTTATATGCAGGGTTTGATAAAGAGTTATAACAACAAATGATTGACCACCTTGGCTTATCAGAAAGATTTGCTTCGGAACGATGTAAGATATTGCTATGAAAAAATAACGCATCTCCCGGTTCGAGTTCCACAAAAACATGTTCCATAGTTTGTAACGCATTGTTTACCATAACCATATCAGCACCAACCTGTTCACCTGCAAAACCATGGTTCACGCGACCAAGCTTATGGGAGCCTTTGATCACCTGTAGACAACCGTTTTGCTTGTTGGCTTCTGATAAAGCAATCATTACACTGGTTAGCTGTTCGGGAAACAGGAATTGATTTTTATACCAGTAACCATAATCCTGGTGCCATTCCCAGGCGCCGCCGACCCGGGGCTCCTTTTGCATAAGCTTGGTATGAAAATGACAGACAGGTGCATTGCTGTCTAACAGTTTTGCAACAGAATTTACCATGCGATTACTCCTGATCATCAGGCTATACAAGTCATCACCGGGATTGAACCAGAGTGTAAGCTTAGTCTTCTTACCCGCCTGGTCATTAAGATCAAGCGAATTTTCATGAATCACTGTATCACTGGTAGCAGTGCTATACAATTTATTAATTTCCGGAGCGCTAAAAAACTGTTTGGCAATAATGTAACCGTCCCTATGAAATGTTTTTACTTCTTCATCAGAAATTAACCTGGCCATGATAAATAATTTACGGTGGATTAATTTTTAAAGTGAAAATGTACGAAGAATGTGTTGATTGTTACGGAGAAATTCTGGGAAGGTATGAGGTATCAGGTATGGGGTATGAGGTGTGAGGTATGGCTTTCCGTAAGTTAAAGTGCAACAAAGAGAATTTTTATTATAGTAAGGTATTTCAAATTTCTACAATTTAAGATTTATACCTCACAACTCATACCTGATACCTCACACCTCATACCTCATACCTATTTACTATCTTGCACCTGCTTATGCGAACCTATGTAGATACTTACCGGCACCAGGGATTAAGAAAAAAACTGGTGGCTTCCTTAAGGGATAAGGGAATTTCAGATGAAAGAGTCCTCGATGCCATCAACGCTATACCGCGGCACTTTTTCTTAGATACTGCTTTTGATGATATTGCCTACCAGGACAGGGCATTCCCTATCGCCCAGCAGCAAACGATTTCACAACCCTATACAGTAGCCTATCAATCAGAATTATTAATGGTTCGTCCACATGAAAAGGTACTGGAGATTGGAACAGGGAGTTCCTATCAATCATGTGTGTTAGCGGAAATGGGAGCAAGGGTATTCACAATCGAACGCCAAAAACCACTCTTCGATTTAATTAAAACTTTTTCCTTTATTTCAAAATACAAGAATATAAAATTTTTTTATGGAGATGGTTATGAAGGATTACCTACTTACGCGCCATTTGATAAAATTATCGTAACAGCAGCAGCGCCTCATATTCCGGATAAGCTGTTAGATCAGTTAAATGTTGGCGGCAAAATGGTGATACCAGTGGGAGAGAAGGGGTTGCAGCGCATGCTACGGCTTAATAAAAAACCCGAAGGCTTTATTGAATCCGAAGAGTTTGATAATTTTTCTTTTGTACCAATGCTGGGAGGGAAGAATAATGATTAATGGTTAATTGTTAATTGTTAACGGATAATTGTTAATGATGTAAGTGGCTAAGAAGTGCATTTATTCATTGAACATAAGCTGCTATCCGTTAACATTTAACCATTAACCATTATTCTTCCAGCTGTGAAAAAAAGAAACTGCCTTCAATAGCCGCATTCTCATCACTATCACTTCCATGGACGGCATTTTCTCCCATGGATGCAGCAAATAACTTACGGATGGTTCCTTCTTCTGCTTTAGCTGGATCTGTTGCACCAATCAGTTTGCGAAAATCAACCACTGCATTTTCCTTTTCCAATATAGCCGCTACTATAGGACCACTGCTCATGAACTGCACCAGTTCACCATAAAAAGGCCTTTGCATATGTACTTCATAAAACTGACCCGCTTTTTCTTCTGTCAATTTTACCATTTTCAAACTTACAATGCGAAAACCGCTTTTAATTATCTGGTCTAATATAGCTCCGGTATGTCCTTTTGAGAATGCATCCGGTTTGATCATAGTAAAGGTTCTGTTAGTGTTCATAATATATTGTTTTGGGCCGCAAAAGTATTGTTAAGTTCGGAGTTATACTTTGAATTATAAAGAATTGTGTTAAAATTGGTATCTAGTTCTAATGATTTACACCTGTATTATACTAAAATGGCCGGGTTACTTCAAAATTCAAAGTAAAAACTGCAAAGTTTTAATACCTTCGCAGCCGTTTTATGAATTCTATCAGCGAAATATACCCTCTATTTAAAGAACCCAGGAGCATTGCCATCACGATGCACCAAAAGCCTGATCCTGATGCAATGGGCTCTGCGCTTGGATTGTGTCATTTTTTGCAACAATTAGGTCATACGGTTACAGTAGTTTCGCCTACCAACTGGGCAGATTTTTTAGACTGGATGCCAGCCAGTGATAAAATACTGGATTACGAAAATTATAAACAAAAGGAAAAAGCCGATACCGTACTTACAAACGCTGAGTGGTTATTCTGCCTGGATTTTAATACGCTCTCCCGAACCAGGAACATGGCGCCAACTATCAAAAATCTTTCCTGCACTAAAATACTGATTGATCACCACGAGCAACCTGAGGTTGAAAGCTTTGATTACGGAGTGAGTGATGTAACAAAAAGTTCTACCTGTGAAATGGTATATGATTTTATTGTTGATAGCGGGCATGCCGATAAAATTAATATAGATATAGCTGAATGCCTTTATGCTGGTGTGATGGGAGATACCGGTTCTTTCCGGTATCCGTCAGCATCAGCATCATTGCACCGGATGGTAGCTACCCTTATGGAAAAAGGATTACGCCATACACCCGTACATGACAATATTTATGATAATTACCTGGAGAACAGGTTGCGTTTTATCGGTCATGTGTTGCAGAACAGGATGGAAATATTATATGAATATAATGCAGCTTTAATTGCTGTTTCTAAAAACGATCTGGTAAAATATGATATAAAAACAGGTGATACGGAAGGACTGGTAAACTTTCCCCTTTCAATTCAGGGAATTAAGCTGGCAGCTATTGTTATGGACCGGGATGAAGAACGCAAATGGAGTTTCCGAAGCAAAGGCGATTTTGATGTGAACACCTTTGCCCGTGAAAACTTTAATGGAGGCGGCCATTTCAGTGCTTCCGGCGGCCGTACCTATGATTCTCTTGAAAAAACCATTCAAAAATTTAAGCTTGCCCTTAAAGAAAATGCTTCACAATTACAATAAAATAAATATGACAAAACTCAGATCATTTTTTCTTGCAGTCTCAGCTGTTGCTCTGCTGGCTTCCTGCGGTAGCTCAGACTATAAAAAAACGCCAAGCGGAATAATGTATAAAATATTTTCCACAGGCAGTGGCCCTATTGCAAAAAGGGGTGAGATTCTTAAATTCCATTATATTCAGAAATTGAATGACTCGGTATTACAAAGCTCATTCAACAGTATTCCGGCTTTTGCCAAAGTAGATAGCGTTGGCAATATGTACAGTCCACTGGAAGTATTTCCATTTTTAAAAAAAGGAGATAGCGTTATAATAGTTCAACTGGCTGACACTATATTGAAAAAAGTGCCACCCGGACAACCGGTACCTTTCAAAAAAGGCGATAAGTTCACTTTCACTTTGAAAATTCTGGATATACTGAAGGGTGATGAAATGGCCCAGGCTGACCAGATGAAGGAAATGACCTTAGAAGGAGAACGCGAAATAAAAACTATTGACAACTACCTTGTTTCTAAAAATATTGTTGCCCAGAAAACTGCCCGGAATGTTTCCGTTGTAGTTAAAACACCTGGTGATGGTGCTGCAGTAGACTCAGGAAAATATGTATCGATTGCTTATACGGGCAAACTATTCCCAACTGATAAGGTAAAAGAAGAAAAAGTATTTGAATCTAATGTAGGCAAACAGCCATTTCAATTTACAGTTGGAACCGGTTCTGTAATTCCAGGATGGGATGAAGGTTTGAAATTATTGAAAAAAGGTGGCAAAGCTACTTTTTACATTCCTGCAACAATGGCGTATTCGCAGCAGGCAGGTCCTGGTGGTAAACCTTATGAAAACCTGATTTTTGATGTAGAAGTATTGGATGTTGCTGATAAAGCGCCGGCTCCTGCGCCCAATCCGCAGATGCCGCAGCAAATGCCAAATCAGAATCCGAACCAGCAGAATCCGAATCAGAAATAGGTTGCAAATTAATATCAATGACTTACCCATAGTAGGCCTTTACAAGTTTGATCGCTTCAGCAGCCTCCTTAACATCATGAACACGAAGAATATTTGCACCATTTAACAAGCTTATCGTATTCAAAACAGTAGTGCCATTCAAAGCTTCGGCAGCGGTTACACCCAGAGTTTTGTAAATAGTAGATTTGCGTGAAAAGCCTACGAGCATTGGTTTTTGCAGCAGCTTGAATAAAGAAAGGTTTTTTAGTAACTCAAAATTCTGAGAACTTCTTTTACTAAACCCAAAACCCGGGTCGATGATCACATCATGGATACCGGCTAACCGGCATAATTCTAACTTTGTAATAAAGTAATCCATTACTTCCCTGGTTATGTTTTCATAATTCATAGGCTCGTGCATGGTTTCGGGATTACCTCTTATGTGCATACAAACATAAGGAACATGAAGACTTCCAACTGTTGTAAGCATTGCCGGATCTGCGTTGCCGCCGCTTATATCATTAACCATTGCGGCTCCTGCCCCAACCGCTGTCCGCGCTACTTTTGCATGGTAAGTATCAACGGATATAATTGCCTCCGGAAAATTTTTATGTATTGAATCAATAGCGCTGATCAGCCTGCTAAGCTCTTCTTCAATGCCAGCTTCTTTATTGCCGGGCCTGGTACTCTGCGCACCGATGTCAATGAAAGCAGCGCCATCATTCAACATCTTCCCGGCCTGATCCAGGATAATATCAACACCCCTGAACCGGCTTTCTTTATAAAAAGAATCAGGAGTAACATTGATGATACCCATTATAAGAGGTTTGTCAACAACCAGTAAACTTCCGTTACAATTAAGAGTAAACATTATCTTGTTTGCGTTATTTTTGACGATTACTTTACAAAAATGAATTTATTTTACCAATGTAAACATAACCGGTTCTATGAAAATAACCGGTTCTAAACAATACATTACCAGGTAGCACAACACAATATAATGGTAAGCACAGATCAGCAATACGATGAAGTGATACAATCCAGCAAAGAAATATTTTTAAAAAAAACAATTGATTATGGAACATCATGGCGGGTGCTGAGAACGATATCAATAATAGACCAGATATACATAAAAGCAAAGCGTATCCGAACCATCCAGGAAAACAGGGTTCAAAAGATAGACGATGATATTAAGTCGGAGTTCATTGGCATTATTAACTATGCGGTTATCGGATTGTTACAATTAGGGCTTACAAGCGAAGCAATAGAAGACTTACCGGTTGAACAGGTGGCTACGTTATATAACGAAAGAATTGAAGAATCAAAATCATTGATGCAAAATAAGAACCATGATTATGGAGAAGCCTGGCGTGATATGAGCCAGGAAAGTTTTACTGACCTGATACTATCAAAACTGTTACGCATAAAACAGATCCTATTAAATAAAGGTAAAACCCTGATCAGCGAAGGAATTGATGCCAATTATTATGATATCATAAATTATGCGGTATTTGCGCTGATATTGATAAAAGAAAACAAACATATAGGCTGATTAGAAAAATGCTTAAATTATTTTTTAACCACGGAGTAAAGAAAGAGAACAAGAAGATGTTACACAGAGGCATTCTCTGTGTAACTTGTTCTTGTTCTCTGGCAATTTCTCCGTGGTTAAAAAAATCTCACATACTTAATCAACCATAAATGAAACCGGTAATATCTGTATCAAGGATTATTGTAGGCGTACTTTTTATTTTTTCAGGGTTAATCAAAGCTAATGATCCGTTGGGACTTAGCTATAAAATGCAGGAGTTTTTTGAGATATGGGGCTGGAACTCACTGAATGATTCTACGCTGATATTATCTGTTTTAATGATAGCTTTTGAAATTATCGCCGGTGTTGCTGTGCTGCTGGGATGGCAGATGCGTTTATTCAGCTGGTTACTTTTGTTACTAACCATTTTTTTTACCTTCTTAACAGGTTATGCGCTTTTTTCAGGGAAAGTAAGAGAATGCGGTTGTTTTGGTGACTGTATACCACTTACTGCTCAGCAATCTTTTATTAAAGATTTGGTGTTACTAATATTAATACTGTTGATCTTTACAAACAGGAATAGTATAAAAAATTATGTATCAGCTGCCAATGCACTGACCATCCTGGTGATTTCAACAATATTTTCTTTTGCGTTTCAATGGTATGTATTGAAACATTTGCCGGTAGTAGATTGTCTGCCGTATAAGATAGGCCGCAATATACCTGAGCAAATGAAAATTCCTGCCGGCGCCATCCAGGATAGCACGGTAATTACCTTTGTGTATCAAAAGCAGGGCAAACAAGTTGAGTTCACCGCTGATAAGTTTCCGGAAGACTTTAATGATTCTTTATACGTTTTTGTAAAACGCTACGACAAATTAATCAGGCAGGGAAATGCAGTTGTTGCCATCAAAGACTTTGCACTGAGTACTATTAATGGAACCGATACAACGCAGTCAATACTCAATGCACCGGGGTATAGTGTGCTGATCTTTACTAAAGGTATAAACGAAGAACATCCCTCCTGGTCCGAAAACTTTAATAATATTTATACAAACATCATTTCAAAAAAAATACCCTTATATTTTATTACAAATGATTTTAATAATATCTCTGGCTGGATGGAGAAAGCCGCAATCAATAACGTTACTATATTAAAATGTGATTTTGTAGCAATCAAAACAGCTGCCAGAGCCGATCCAACTTTATATTTGTTACATCAGGGAAACATCGTGAACAAATGGAGCCATGCAGATTTTGATAAGGCTTATAATTATATAAAACCGATTAAGCAATGATAAGCTTTACCTCATACCAGCAGACAGCGTTAAGCTGTCTGCTACCCCATGCCTCATACCTAACATGCTGAAATACATCACCAGAAAATTTATTTATGGTCTGCTCGTCATGTTAGGCGTAGTGGTAGTGGTATTTTTTGTGTTCCAGGGCTTCGGAGATCCGTCAAGGTTAGTAATGGGACAAAGAGCCGATGCTGCCACACAGGAAAATATTCGTAAAGAGTTGAATCTCGATCAACCAAAATGGAAGCAGTTCCTGTTTTATATGAATGACGTTTCTCCGTTGAGCATTCATACGAAAGAAGACATAGCAGCAAAAAAATTACATGGTTTCTTTATTGGGGGTAAAACAAAATTTGGAATAAAAGTTCCATACCTGCGGCGTTCCTACCAAACTAAAAAAGATGTCTGGAGCATTTTAATGGAAGCCCTGCCGGGAACGCTATTACTTGCTATCTCAGCGATGATCATAGCAACAGTTGCAGGAATTTTTTTAGGAGTAGTAGCCGCAGTAAAAAAAAATACCTGGATGGATACAACAGCTATCTTTACCAGCATACTGGGAATTTCTGCACCATCTTTTTTTATGGGAATCATTATTGCTTATTTGTTTGGCTATGTGCTGAGTAACTATACCGGACTTCATATGACAGGCAGCTGGTTTGATATTGATGAGATCAGCGGTGAGAAATACCTGACTATAAAAAATTTATGGTTACCTGCATTAACATTAGGTATTCGTCCCCTGGCGATAATTACCCAGCTTACCAGGAGTTCCATGCTTGATGTATTAAATCAGGATTATATCAGAACAGCTTATGCGAAAGGGTTAAGTAAAAGGGTAGTAATTTGGAAGCATGCATTGCGTAATGCATTAAATCCGGTAATAACAGCCATAACAGGCTGGTTTGCAGAATTACTGGCAGGGGCCTTCTTTGTGGAATATATTTTCGGCTGGAAAGGTATTGGTAAGATTACTGTGGAAGCGCTGGAAAAACTCGACTTCCCTGTAGTGATGGGATCAGTTTTGGTTTCCGCTGCTTTTTTTATTCTTATTAATATCCTGGCTGACCTTTTATACGGAATCATTGATCCGAGAGTTAGAATTCAATGATCAATTATTAATTGTTAATTATAAATGATTAACGGTTAGCTTGTCCTCACATAAGATATTCTTGTTTCAAGGTTAATATTTTACTAGCTTCAAAACCAAAATTGTAACTGTAATTACGCACTACCCGTTAACAATTAACCATTAATCATTAAATCTACATGTTAAAAGTTCTTAGTACACTTACATTACTGATTTTGTTTTGCTGTTGCAAAACAAGTTCTTTCACCAAAGGATTTAAAAATTCTTTGTTCATTGCTTATGATCATACAGCGGAAAACTTATTTTCCAATAATATTGAAGGGCCCTCGGTTGATAAAGATGGAAATTTATTCGTTGTAAATTATCAGAAAGATGGTACCATTGGCAAGGTAAATAAAAATGGCACTTGTGAGCTATTTGTAACCCTGCCTGAAAAAAGTACCGGCAACAGCATCCAGTTTAATAAAGATGGGAATATGCTGGTAGCAGATTTTACAGGGCATAATATTTTGCTGGTAAACATGCTTACAAAAGCTGTTTTTGTTTTTTGCCATAATGATTCTTTTAATCAACCTAATGATATTTGCATCAGTAAAAAAGGTTGGGTGTATGCTTCTGATCCAAACTGGAAGGAACAAACCGGTCAGCTATGGCGTGTTGATATTTCGGGATTTGCAATAAAATTAAAAGGAGGTATGGGAACGACTAATGGTATTTGCCTTAGTCCGGATGAAAAGATTTTATACGTTAATGAAAGTGTTCAACGAAAGGTATGGGCATTTGATGTTGATGAAAAAGGTGATCTGTCCAACAAGCACCTGTTCACAGAATTTACCGACTTTGGATTAGACGGAATGAAATGTGATTATAAAGGCAATTTATATATATGCAGGCATGGCAAAGGAGCAGTGGCTGTTTTTACACCCGCCGGTAAACAGATACAGGAAGTAAAACTTAAAGGGAAATCTGTAAGTAATATTACTTTCGGCGGCTTAGACTATAAAACCTGCTTTGTTACATTGCAGGACAGAAAATGTATAGAGAAGTTCAGAACTGATATACCGGGGAGGTAATTATTAATGGTTAATGATTAATTATTAACGGAGAATGGTTAACATTCTAAGTAACTATACAAATTGTGAAACTATCCGTTAATCATTAATAATTAATCATTAACAATTTACCATTAACCATTAATTAATTACCACTTCCTTCACCACTTTCTCTCCCAGCGCCTCATTCACTCTGAGAATTATTGTTTCTTTCTGGTATACAAGTTCCTGTTTAAGTGGAGCTACATAAGTTGTGATGATTAATTTGTCGCCCTGTATCACAATTTTGTCTGTGTATTTGGCTATGGTTTTACCCATGATCTGTTCCCATACTTCTTCTATTTGTAAAGCCTGAACGTAACTTTTCAACTTACTCTTGCTAAGAAATTCTTTAATTGCTTCACCCAAAGAATATTCACCCATATAGCGAAGATACTAATTTCCCTGAAGCACCTTAATTTACTACCGGCACCTTTTTACATATCTTGCAATCTGAAAATAACTGATCACTGCTCTGTTTAAATAATATAACACTACTTCAATTTAAAAATTACCGTCAGGCTTCCTTTCAATTTACCGGACGCATTGTTGGTATATGTGGAAAAAACGGAATTGGCAAAACCAACCTGCTTGATGCCATTTATTATTGCTGCTTTACAAAAAGTTATTTTACCCGCAGTGATATACAAAACGTGCATTCCGGAGATCAGGGATTCAGATTAACTGGAACGATGGAAAAAAAGGCAGCACCATACGAGATAGTTTGTATCCTTCGTGAAACAGGCAAGAAAGAAATCTATGTAAATAATGAGGGGTATCTTAAATTCTCAGATCATATCGGCAAATTCCCTGGAGTAATGATAGCACCTGATGATGTGCAGATCATAACAGAAGGAAGTGAAGAACGCCGTCGCTTTTTAGATGCCCTGCTTTCTCAGGTAGATCATACTTACCTGATGCAGCTTATCAGTTATAACAAAATTCTCACGCAACGTAACAGTTTATTAAAGTCTGCCGCAGAAACCCGGTGTTTGGATAATAGTTTACTGGAAGTTTTAAACGAACAGCTGATCAATCCAGGTACTATTATTTTTGAAAAAAGAAGAAATTTTTTAAAAGATTTTATTCCCATGGTTCATAAATTTTATCAAATGATCTCAGGCGAAATTTATGATGTTACTATAATTTATGAAAGCCAGCTACTCAATACATCTTTCGATAACTTATTGCACCAGCTTCGTGATAAGGATCTGGTGCTTCAACGAACAAATGGGGGCATTCATAAAGATGATCTTGAAATCAGCCTCAGAGGTAATCCCTTTAAAAATATTGCATCGCAGGGGCAAAGAAAAAGTTTGCTGTTTGCATTAAAACTGGCTGAATTTGAAGTGCTGAAAAATACAAATGGCTTTCCGCCCATTTTATTGCTGGACGATGTTTTTGAGAAATTAGACCACGAGCGGATGAAAAATCTGTTGGAATGGGTTTGCACCGAAAACAAAGGCCAGATATTTATAACTGATACTCACCAGGAACGACTTCAGGAATCTATGAATAAGCTGAATGTTGAATTCCAATTAATAACATTATAATATTTAAAATATAATTTATTTTCTTTAAGCAACGTTTAAAAATATTAAAATGTCTCTTTTTTACTATATTTATAAATCAAAATTAACCTGAGGACATGAGAAAAATTAAATGGCTATTGCTGTATGGGCTATTATTTACCGTACAATCATTATTAGCACAAAGCAACATCAACGGAAAAGTTTTTGGTGAAAAAGATGGGGCACCTATAGCAGGCGCTACAATATCTGTTAAAAACACAAGAACTTCTACGGTTACAGATGCAGTGGGTTCCTTTACAATTAACGCTCCGGCGAATGGCAGACTGGTTATAACTTATATTGGTTATAACCGTATGGAAGTAGCAGCTTCTTTATCCCCTCTTACAATAAAACTTACAGCAAGCGAGGCATCACTGTCCGAAATTGTAGTAACAGGTTATAGAACCAGTAGCCGAAGGGACCTTACTGGTTCGGCAAGTACCATTCCCGCAGAAAAAATACGTAATACTCCTCTTGCATCTTTTGACCAGGCTTTACAAGGAAAGGTTCCAGGAATATTAATTCAGGCACAATCCGGGCAGCCCGGAGCATCAGCGTCTGTACTTATTCGTGGAAAAGGTTCAATATTAGGAAGTAATACTCCGTTGTACGTATTAGATGGTATTGAAATAACTGCAGGTGATTTCTCTACGCTTAACCCGTCTGATTTTGAAAATATAAGTGTTTTAAAGGATGCTTCCGCAACTTCGGTTTATGGCTCAAGAGGTGCTAATGGTGTAATTGTAATAACATCAAAAAAAGGCAAGGCCGGTGCTACCCGATTCAACTACGATGTGCAATATGGCAGTTCAACGCAACCTAAAAACAAGTTAAAGGTGATGAACGCTAATGAAAAGCTTGACTATGAATTGGCTAATGGTAATCCTTTCGGCTGGACAAACGCCCAGGTGGATAGTTTAAGAAAAGTGGATACCAATTGGGAAGACGTATTTTTTAGAACCGGGCAAACAAAAAATCATGTGCTCAGTGCATCAGGTGGGGCTGGTAAAACAACCTATTATTTGTCAGGATCTATTTTTGACCAGACAGGAACAGTGCAGAACACCGGCTTAAAAAGATATACCGGCAGGGCTAATCTTGAAACTAGTGCCGGAGGCTTCAGTTTCGGTACAAATCTAACCTTAGGCTACTCTGATTTTAACAACACCAGTGAGAATAATACAGGTATCAGTACACCTTTAAACGCTATCCGATGGCTTAATCCTTATGAAACTGTGTACGATAAAAACGGCAACTTTAGCTCTATTGCTTCAGGCCAGCCAAACGCGATGCAGGAGCTGCTGCTTAACAGTAATCTCAGGCAACAGTATAAAGGGGTAGGAAATATTTATATTGGTTATAACGCACCTTTTTTAAAAGGACTTTCTTTTAGAACAAATTGGGGTGGTGACCTAAGAACTAATGAAACTACTATATACACTGATCCAAGTACAGCAACAGGACGTGGAGCGACAGGAGGAAGAGGAAGTTTTGGACATGGCTTGGATCGTTTCTTTCGTTATACCGGCACTACATCTGCAACTTACTCCACCCAATTTGGTTCTGATCATACCTTAAGTGTTGCGCTATTCAACGAGATCATAAAAGGCAAAGGAAGGAATTTTGCTTTTACAGGTTATGGCCTTGGTGGTGCTTTCCAAAATGAATCCGGTATTACACCTGGCAATGCAACAAACGGCTTTATTCCTTCCGTAAGTGGGGGAGGTACTGAAAATGCATTGCTATCTTATTTTACAGATATTCATTATGGTTTTAAAAACAAGTATTTTATAAACGTAGGGGCGCGTAGAGATGGTTCATCTAAATTTGGAGCTAACAAGCGTTACGCAAATTTCGGCTCAATAGGGGCAAGCTGGATTGTTTCTGATGAAAACTTTATGGCGGCATTAAAAGACAATGTTTTAAATGAACTTAAATTCAAAATAAGTTATGGTTCTTCCGGTAACCAGGTTGGCATTGGCGACTTTCAGTCGAGGGAATTATATGGCCGATCAGTTTATGGCGGGGTAAGTGGATTAGTGCAAACTCAACTGGCCAATCCTGAATTGCAATGGGAAAGAAAAACAACCTTTAATACCGGTATTGAACTTGCTACATTAAGGTCAAGATTAAGAATTGTTGCGGAGTATTACAATGCTGTTACCTCCGATTTATTTTTAAACAAGCAGCTTTCAAGAACTACCGGTTATTCATCATTAACCTCTAATATTGGCGAACTTCAAAACCGGGGATATGAACTGTCTTTGGATGGAGATCTGATCAGCACAAAAGATTTTACCTGGAAAGCTAATATCAGCTTCACCCACAATCAAAATAAAGTAAAAAAACTGGTGGGCGATCAAACTGAAATAATCAATGGGCTTACTATAAATAAAGTTGGAAAGCCGATTAACTCTTTATATGTGGTTCGTTATGCGGGGGTTAATGCTAACAATGGAAACCCCCTGTTTTTAGATCTGAATGGTAAAGAAACAGAAATATATAGCTCAGCCAACCGCGTAATAGTTGGATCGTATGAAACCCCGGACTTTGGAGGATTTGGTTCTTCTATAAATTATAAAGGTTTGGAAATCAGCGCTTTTTTTAGTTTTGTAAAGGGAAATCAAATTTTTAATAACGACCGCACAAACATTGAGAATCCACAATACCTTAGTGATAATTTAAGTGCAGATCTTCTTATGGAATGGCGCAAACCAGGAGATATTACTCAAATACCAAGTGCTAAGGCTACATTCAGAAGTGCCACCACTCACTTTGTAGAAAATGGAGACTTTTTAAGATTACGAAACGCTACCGTCTCATACAGTTTACCAAAACAATTAATCAGTGCTATCAAGGTAACCAGTGTCAGGTTCTTCGCACAAGGGCAAAACCTTGTGACATGGACTGATTTCCGTGGCTTTGATCCTGAAATAAATACGGGATCATTATCAGGAGCACAATACCCTGCACTTCGAACTATTACTTTTGGATTAAATGTTGGTTTGTAAAAAAATAAACGTAACAAATGAAAATTAAACAACTCATAATAAGCTTTGGTGTAACCTGTATTTTAATTGTTACCTCGTGCAAAAAAGCGATTGATGTACAGCCGGAATTCGTAAAAGATGGCTCCCAGATTTTTCAAACTTTAAACGATTATGAATTTGCTCTTACAGGGGCTTATGCACTATTTCGTGCCACTGGTTATTATGGTACCGGTGGCCAAACAAACAGCACATGGGCAACTTTACCGGATATGATGTCGGATAATCTTTTGCAAACAGGTGAGGATTTAGGAAATTGGGTAACCCAGGTTAATTGGACTTATGCAACTGATGAAAATGATATTGAAGTAGCATGGATAGCCGCTTATTCAGTAATTGCAGAAGCAAATCTTGTATTAAGAAATATTGAACAATTCTCCACCACAAATCCTAAAAGGGTAAATAGGATTAAAGGTCAGGCATTGGCAATAAGAGGTATGGTTCACTTTGACCTGTTAAGATTTTGGGGAACTGATTTTGCCCGAAACGCCACCACTTTAGGAATTCCTTATGTTTCCGCTGTAGATATTGAAGCAAAGCCGAGCCGGTTATCAGTTAAAGAATCATGGGATAATATTTTTAAGGATATGCTTGAGGCTGAAACATTACTGGGTGATGTTGATAAAACTGTTAACACATCCACCTCCAAAGCTTATATAGACCAGATAGCAGTAAGAGGTTTATTAGCGAGGATGTACTTATATTCCAAGGAATATGTAAAAGCAGAGAACTATGCAACAATGGTTATTACTGCGGTACCATTAGCCTCTAAAACCAGTTTTCCAAATATATGGACTGATGCTTCCGTTGCGGAAATATTGTGGTCAGTACCTTATAGTTCAGGAGAAGGATCTCCATCCTCCGGTGTTCACATTGGATCATCCAATCGTAACCGTTTTAGCCCTTCAGTTAATCTTGTGGCTAAATACGACCAAACAAACGATGTTCGTTTTGCTGCTTATTTTGCAAGCAGGGGTACGGGGAGTTCCACACCTGTTGCACCTTATGCTTCCGGTCCTAGAAAGATATTAAATAAGTTTATGACACGTGGCACCACTTTAGATAATTTAGTTAACTGGAAAGTTTTGAGAACCGGAGAAATGTACCTAATAAGGGCGGAAGCCAGGGCTTTGCAAGGTGCTGCTAAAGAGGCATCAGGACTTGCTGATTTAAATGCATTGCAAGCGGCAAGGATTACTGGTTTCACCAGTGTAGTTTCAACGGGGCAGGCATTATTAGATGAGATCGCTTTAGAACGTAGAAAAGAATTGATAGGAGAGGGACACAGATGGTTTGATCTGAAAAGAACCACCAGAATGATAACCCGTAACGACCCTGTTTTAACATCAACTAAATTAACCCTTGCTACAACAGCGCGGGAATGGGTTTGGCCTATACCGCAGGTGGAAATAGATGCAAACACAAATATCAAATCACAACAATCACCTGGGTTCTGATGTAAGGTATTTGTTGGAAACGGGTGTTGTGTAAAATAGTTGCTTAAGTATTTGCTATCAGCAGTCAGGAGGATTACTGGTTTGATTTCCTGATAGCTGGCGGCTCATTGCTGATAGCCATTTCTTACTTAGTTCATAATTGATATTACGCCAGGGTCAACGCATTATACATTTAATGGTAAACTCATGCATTTAATAGTAAAACGCATTAGCCTTCTAAGTCTTCTCTTGTTTTTATTTTTTTATGGATTTGCTCAAACGCCTAAACGATTGCTTCGTTCCGGCGATATTTATCGTTTGCAAACAATGAGCGACGCGAATATTTCACCGGATGGTCAATGGGTAGCCTACACAGTAAGTACTATTGATTCCGCGAAAGACAAACGAAATTCGGACATCTGGATGCAAAGCTGGGACGGGAAGCAAACAGTACAATTAACAAGCAGTCCTGATAATGAAAGCGCTCCCCGCTGGAGCAATGATGGAAAATATATTTCTTTTCTCGCCGTACGTCCGGCTGGAAATTCACAGGTTTGGTTACTCGACCGCCGGGGCGGGGAAGGAATAAAGTTAACGGATGTAAAAGCTGATATCACTACTTATAGCTGGAGCCCCGATAGCAAAAAATTGCTGCTTGTTATGAAAGACGCCAGAGATACATCTAAAAGTAAACCACCTCAACCTTATGTTATTAATAAATTCCGGTTTAAGCAGGATATCAGCGGTTACCAATACGATACAAGCAGAACGCATTTGTATATTTTTGATATAGCCACTAAAAAGACACAGACATTAACGAATGGTGTGTATAATGAATCCAATCCTAAATGGAGTCCTGATGGAAGCCGGATCGCTTTCGTAAGCAATCGTACAGAAGATCCTGACAGGAATGAAAATACTGATATCTGGTTAATAGATACAACAAAGGGTTCAGTCCCCTCAAAGCTTACATTATGGACGGGAGGTGACTCTGATCCTCAATGGAGCCCTGACGGAGAAACCATCGCTTATGTGCGAACTTCAAGCAATGCTACTTATGAAATGTATGATCAGGCAGAACTTTGTATCATTAAAGCCAGCGGAGGCGAGCCTAAATTATTATCTCATTCTTTAGATCGTCCCGTTACCAATCCAAGATGGTCCATGGATGGAAAAAGTATAGTTGCTTTGGTAGCAGACGACAGGCAACGCTATGTAGCAGCTTTCGATATAAACAAAGGCACTATAAAAACAATAGCGCGCGGTGATAAAAGTTTTACTTCAGTAGAGCCTCATAACAAAGGCGGATGGTTGGTATTTATGTCTGAACCGCAATTGCCTGCTGAATTATATGCTGTAGAAGGAACAAACGTAAGAAGGATAACAACACTTCAGAACAAATTTATTGATTCAATATCTTTAGCCACGGTAGAAAAATTCACTTCAACAAGTAAGGACGGAGCTACAATTTCAGGGCTGATATTCTACCCTCCAAATTTGCCGAAAGTAAAGCTGCCCCTTATATTTTATATTCATGGGGGTCCTACTGCCCAGGATGAATTAAGCTTTGATCTGACAAGACAGATGTTCGCGGCTCATGGTTATGCGGTAGCTGGAGTAAACTACCGGGGAAGCAATGGACGGGGTATTGAGTTTTCAAGAACTATCTCCGGAGATTGGGGAAACAAAGAAGTACTTGATATACTTGGCGCAGCTGATTACCTTGTAGACAAAGGCATCGCCGATCCTGACCGTTTAGGGATATCCGGCTGGAGCTATGGTGGAATATTAACGGATTATATTATTGCATCAACAACCCGTTTTAAAGTAGCAAGTAGCGGAGCCGGGGTGGCAGCGCCTTTATCTCTTTATGGTGTTGATCAATATATAAACCAGTACATAAATGAAATAGGCCTGCCATGGAAAGATAATAATATTGAGAAGTATCTTAAACTCTCCTATCCTTTCCTTCATGCAGATAGAATTAAAACGCCTACCCAATTTATGGTGGGTGAGAAAGACTTCAATGTGCCGGCTATAGGGAGTGAACAAATGTATCAGGCGCTTCGGTCGCTTGATATACCAACAGAACTTTTGATATACCCAAACCAGTTCCATGGTTTTACGCAACCAAGTTTTATCAAAGATCGCTATGAACGGTATTTTGCGTGGTTTGATAAATATTTAAAGCCAAAGTCGGCATTTTAGAAGACGGCGTAAATAATTTAAGTGACTTAGATATAATTTAATTAGAAAAAATATTCAATATTCGACTTACAATCAATGTTGTTGACTCAAGAAGTTAATAGTGTTCTTTCGTATTTGCATTAAAATGTCCTTATGTCAAAGACATTGAACTATTAATATTTAATTCTTAATGAAGAACTCAAGAATATGGATTTTGTATTTTGTTGAACATTGATAATTGAATATTGAAAAATTTGAATTTGTAATAACTTACATATCTTGATGGCTTGGATCTACACAAACAAATAACACCTTGTTCCTTCCTGCCTCCGTGGTTCTCAATTGACTAAATCATAAACTTAGAAGCAAATTTGCTTTTTTCCCCTTATTTTTGCCCCTCAATTTTTTCTATGCCCACTAACTTTTCAAAAGAAACTTATTTATATTGGTATGAGTTAATGTTGCTGATTCGTCAATTTGAATTGATGGCAGAAGAAAAGTATAAAATGGAAGGAAAAATCAGGGGATTTTTTCATGCCTATATCGGGCAGGAAGCTATTGCTGCCGGATGTATGACAGCTACCCGTCCTGAAGATCCTTTTATTACCGGCTACCGTGACCATGGTCTTGCAGTAGCGAAGGGAGTTGATGTAAAATCCTGTATGGCTGAGCTTTATGGCAAGGCAACAGGATGTGCTAAAGGTAAAGGTGGCAGCATGCATTTTTTTGGAGTTGAGCAACGCTTTTTTGGTGGTCATGGAATCGTTGGAGCACAAATTGGTACAGGAGCAGGATTGGCATTTGCCGAGCAGTATAAAGGTACCGACAATGTTTGTCTTACATTTTTTGGTGATGGGGCTGCGCGTCAGGGTATGTTGCATGAAGTGTTTAACATGGCTATGATCTGGAAACTCCCTGTAATATTTATTTGTGAAAATAATAATTACGCTATGGGAACTTCTGTTGAAAGAACTTCCAATGTTACCGATATTTATAAAATTGCCGATGCCTATGAAATGCCGGGTGATTCTATTGATGGGATGATGCCTGAAGCAGTTCATCAAAGTGTTAGCCGTGCAGTTAAGAGAGCCCGGGAAGGCGGCGGACCAACACTTATAGAAATTAAAACCTATCGTTATAAGGGCCACTCTATCAGCGACCCGCAAAAATACCGAACCAAAGAAGAGGTAGAAGAATATAAACAAAGAGATCCGATTGAACAGGTTTTAAAAACTATTACTGATAACAAATACGCTACAAAAGAAGAAATTGATGCAATTAGTATCAGGGTGAATGACCAGGTTACCGAATCGGTTAAATTTGCAGAAGAATCACCATGGCCAAATGATGATGAATTGTTGAAAGATGTTTATGTAGACAAAAATTTTCCTTTTTATGTTGACTAATTGGGAACGCATTTAAAATATTTAATCAATACAACTTATATAATGATTGAGAATAAAAACGTACAGGATATTGAAGTGGATGATGTGATCAGCAGAGCTACTGGCTTCTGGGCAGCAAACGGAAAGAGAGTCCTGACTATTTTGGGAATATTGGTGGCATTAGTTGTTGGCTTTTTTGCCTACAAAAGCCTGGTATCCGAACCTAATGAAGCAAAAGCTTCTGAAGCTATGTTCAGGGCACAGGATTACTTCGGACAGGATTCAATACGCCTCGCATTAAACGGTGATAATATAAATCCGGGGTTTCTTAAAGTTATTGACAAATATAGTGGAACGAAGGCCGCTAATCTGGCACATTTTTATTCAGGAAGCTGTTATATCAAGCTGGGAGATTTTAGTAAAGCTGTTAGTCAGCTTAAAGATTTTTCAACTGATTCAAAACAAATTCAAGCCAGGGCTCTTTCTTTATTAGGAGATGCTTATAGTGAACTTAATAAAAAAGAAGAAGCCGCTGAACAATATAGCAAAGCCGGAAAGATGTTTGAAAAGGATGATTACAATTCTCCTGAGTACCTGTTTCGTGCAGGATATTTATACGAAAGCATAGGAAAAAATAAAGATGCTATCGAAATGTATAAAATCATAAAAGAAAAATATTCAAAAAGTGAAAGAGGCTTTGATATAGACAAATATCTTGCAAGACTTGGTGTGATTGATTAAGAAGAAAAAAGAATGGCATGGCAGATATAAATGACAGTGAATTATTTAATACAAATACAGGCATTCTGAATAGGAATGCCTGTATTTGTATTATCCGGACCGAATGGAACGCAACCATTGTTGATAAACTGGAAGATGGTTGCAAACAAGCCCTGGCAGAGTATGATTTCAGTAATGTTACCTCTATCACCGTTCCGGGCGCTTTTGAAATTCCTTTTGGTATTAAAAGCTATTGGGAAGCATCAAAGTACCTGGATTGTCGTCCATCAGCATTTATAGCTTTGGGCTGCGTTCTCAGAGGTGAGACTCCCCATTTTGATTATGTTTGTAAAGGTGTTACAGACGGTATCATGCAACTAAATTTAACGTTGCCAATTCCTTCCATCTTTGGGATATTAACAGTTGATAATGAACAGCAGGCAGCTGACCGCACCGGAGGTAAGCACGGCAATAAAGGTAAAGAAGCCGCTGTTACTGCTATAAAAATGATCACCTTACAGCAACTACACAAGTCACTTCCCCGTAAAACCAGTGGCTGACCTCAGATTGGCTGTATACAGTTAGTTCACTTTATCAACAGAAACTTTCAGAGTCATATCTTTTTTAGTGTTACATTAAATAATTATTGAATGAACGTACAAATGTTTGTGCCATGTTTTGTTGATCAGCTATATCCTGGTACGGCATTTAATATGATGGACGTATTGGAGCAGGCTGGTTGTACTGTTCATTATAATGTTAATCAGACCTGTTGTGGCCAGCCGGCATTTAACGCCGGCTTTCAAAATGAAGCTAAAGATGTGTGTGCTAAATTTTTAAAAGATTTTCAGGGAGCCGATTATATTGTGGCACCCAGTGCTTCCTGTGTAGGTTTTGTAAGAAATTATTATTCCAGGCTTTTTGATAATTCTTCATTGCATAATGAGGTAAAAGATCTTAGCAGCAGGATTTTCGAATTTTCTGAATTTGTTGTTAACGTATTACATATTGAGAAACTGGGAGCTACCTTGAATGGAAAAGCTACCTATCATGATTCCTGCGCCGGCCTTCGTGAATGTAAAATTAAACAGGAGCCGCGTATTTTACTTTCAAATGTTGCAGGACTGGAATTAATGGAAATGAATGATGTTGAAACTTGTTGTGGTTTCGGAGGCACTTTCGCCGTAAAATTTGCGGCTATCTCCACAGGCATGGCTGATCAAAAAGTGCAAAACGCTTTGAATACGGGAGCAGAATATATTATTTCAACCGATCTCTCCTGTCTCATGCATATTGATGGATACATCCGTCACAAAGGGCTGAATTTAAAAACCATGCATATTGCAGATGTGCTGGCAAGCCGGTGATATCAGGTGTGAGGTATCAGGTTTGGGATTTGGGTTCGACTTCTGAAGTCTTGAATAGAAGTTTTTGAACTTACAAAACAGATGATGACTTCTGAAGGCTTAAAATATCGATACCTTACACTTAGGGTTCAGACTTCGAAAGTCTTGATTGGGATACCCTCTCTCTTTGAACTTTTGAATTTACTGTTTTGAAGATGTCTTATTCAGAGTTTCGAAGTCTGCTCTTATTACCTGTAATAGTGGATGTTTGTTACTTTTTTTTCATGTTGATATGTAATACCTGTATGTGAGTCTCAGAGATGTGATAAAGTTAAAATAAAAAGGCCCGCCATAGAAAGGGCCGGCCTGATTTGAAAATCCCACTATACACCAAATTCTTAATTTGCTTTTAACAAAACAACGTAAATCATTAAATGTATTTCACTGTTGCTAATCGGTTTTATAAACTTTTTTTAATAGTTTACGGTTTGGTTACTTTGTTGAGTATTCAACAATTAATACCTCTGTTAACATAAATACATACGGTGAAGAATTAACCTTGGATTGAAAAAGATAATAATTATTGAAAAATTTTTATAGTAATCAGGTAAGAGGTAATCGAAGTAATAAATATTATTATACAATCTTTGATCTCTTTAAAAGAAAACACTTATGGCATGCTGGCTTGTTAAATCGGAACCATCATCTTATAGTTACGAACAACTTGTTAAAGACAAACAAACTGCTTGGACAGGTGTACGGAATTATGCCGCACGAATTCACTTAAAAGCAATGAAGAAAGGAGAGGAGGTACTGTATTATCACAGTAATGAGGGAGTTGAAATAGTAGGTATTGCTAAAGTTGCTAAAGAATTTTATCAGGATCCGACAACAGAAGACATTAACTGGGTGGCAGTTGATATAAAGCCTGTCCGCCGCTTAAAGAATCCAGTGCCTTTAACAAAAATAAAAGATGATAAAAGGCTTTCTTCAATGGCACTGGTAAGGTTAGGTAGATTATCAGTGCAACCTGTAACTGAAGAAGAATGGAAAATAATTATGGAGATGGCAGGGGAGTAGTTAATGGTTAATGGTTAATTGTTAATGGTTAATTATTAACGGTAAGATGCATTTATAATAATCAACCACTATCCGTTAACCATTAACCATTAACAATTAACAATTAAAAAGCAGTTATGAAAAAAAAGCTGGTAGTATTAACAGGGGCTGGAATAAGTGCAGAAAGTGGCTTAAAAACTTTTCGTGATAGTGATGGTTTATGGGAAGGATACGATGTAAGAGAAGTTGCTACACCGGGAGCATGGAAAAGAAATCCTCAACTGGTTCTTGACTTTTATAATATCCGCCGTGAGAACGTGCTGGCCGCTCAACCTAATGCAGCTCATTATGGACTTGCCACACTGGAAAAAGATTATGAAGTAACCATTATTACACAAAATATTGATGATTTGCACGAAAGGGCTGGTTCTTCAAATGTTGTGCATCTCCATGGCCAGATATTAAAAATGCGCAGTGAAAAAAATGAAGCGCTTGTTTATGATATAACAAATGATATTAAATGGGGAGATAAAGCTGCAGATGGAGCACAGCTTCGTCCTCATATAGTTTGGTTTGAAGAAGAGGTGCCGATGATACCTACAGCTATTAATATTGTGAGTAAGGCTGATATTTTTGTTGTTGTTGGAACCTCACTCGTAGTATACCCAGCCGCAGGCCTGGTAAATTATGCACCCCGGAATATACCTGCATTTATTATAGATAAACTTATTCCTTACACAGTTGCAATGAACAATCTGATCAGCATTGAGAAACCTGCAACAGAAGGTATCAAAGATCTTTTAAGCTTGCTGAGTGTATGATTATTTATATCAACCCTTCTTTTATCACCGAATCATTTTCTTCAAAACTGATACCTTGTCTTTCCAGTTCATTTAATACAGGATTATAAATTTCAGGTAGTAATGGGATATGCAATCCCGTTAGTAACATTTTTTTCTGTAAAATAAGACTGACAGCGACACCTAAAGGTAACCCCACTGTCTTAGCCATTGCTGTATAAATATTATCTTCACCCTTTAACATCAGCAAACTATTTGTTTTATGAAGTTTGTTATCAAGATAATATTCAATTTCGTGTAACATTATAATCATGTCCTTATCAGCTGGCTGCATCATTAATTTTTTTTCAAGAAGATACTGAAGTATATCCGCAGAAGTTTTTAAGTGATCAGGAATAATTTGTTCATCAAAAAACCCCAGGTAATTAAATTGATTGCTGTTATTTATATTAACAAAAGGCATTAAAGCTGTGCTCCAATTTTTAAAAGTCAATCCAGGTGAATTAATAATAGTTGTATCATCAGTTAATCCGGCATTTACTATACTGTTCCATGCAGCGCAATAAGCGGGATGCCGAAGCGTAGTGCGAATAAAGGTAGGTATATCCTGAAGGTCATAAGATTTCATGTATGGCAGTGAATCCCTGTTTGGATAATACGCAAGCTGGCCATGATCCTTTACTAAAATACTTTTACAATCATCGAATAATTTTTCATATGCAACCCTGTTAATTACATTCTTCTCCCTGAATACAGCCCCGGAAGATCCTGCCATTACAATATTTTTTGAATTCCAGCTTATCTTGTAATGCCATAGATTATCATCACTTTCCGGTGCAAGCAGGCCGCCACAATGCGATTTAACCGAAACAATTTCGCCTCCCTGCTCTTTAATCCGATGTACTAAACGCATTACACTCATGTGATCAATACCTGGGTCCAGTCCCATCTCGCACAAGAATAGCAGACCATCTTTTTTTATATCAGGTGCAAGTGACAGGATCTTTTCATCGAGATATGAAGCAGTAAGTAAGTCTTTACCATACATTAAACAATCGCCAGCCACAAGGAAATGTAGTGATGGCGGAAGCAATGAAATGATAAGATCGCCTTCTTTTATCAGACTGGAACGTTGTTCCTCATTTTCTATTTGTACCTGCTTTGCTTCAGCATATGGAGTCAAACCTACCTTTGATTGTGCTAAAAGAATATTGTTATCAGCAACTGTAAGCCGCCATTTATATGTACAGCATTCTATAAGTAGGTATTTAATAAGAAAGGATGCAGACTTTCCGGCACCGAAAAGAATGATATGTTTGGACATAACCAAAGATAAGGAAACATCAAATTAAAATGCCGGCACTGAGCCGGCATCTGATTTTACAGAATAAACATAGAGATTATTGACTAACTTTTATTTCTCCTAAATCTGTAGTTTTACCTGAAGTAACTTCAATAGATTCAATCAATACATCTTTGAATGGCTGTTTAGCATCTACAATGACTTTGTACATGCCTGGTTTAGCTTCCAACATGAAAACACCATTAGCCGGGATAACTTTGATTGAGTCAGCACCGTGTGTTGCCAAAATCATTTCAGCAGCATTTTGTGGAGAAACCCTACCACTAATGCCGGCAGTTTGAAACGCTTTGTAAGCATGCAACACAATGGCCATCAAAACAATTAACACCAGAGTCCATTTGCTTTTCATAAATAAAGTTTAAAATTCATTATGGGTAGCGAAAATATTATGCCGCAAGGTACGGAATGAAAACAGGCGATGGTAATTTAAACTATTGATTAAGGAGAAATAAAGTAATCCTAAACCCAACTCCGTGCCAAAGGCAAAAATGTGGAGAAGTGATTTTATAATATTAACTATAGTCCTTAAAATTAGCTAAATACATCAAGTGAAATTTAGGTGAATTTCAATTTTATTACAATTTATCATAGGAATTTATGTTGTGTTTCATTGCGTTTTTGTTGATTTTCTAATTGCTACAAGCTGGCTGCTGATTGCAATTTATACAAAATTTTAGGGTTAAAATAAAACCTGGGCCTTTATCCACATGCGTGGATAATTCAATAATCTGAGCCGTCGTTTAATGTGGTTTTACCGTGTAAAATGGATAACTTCGCCCATATACAAAAAGGGTATCAACCAGTAGTAAATTTCATATAAGTTATGGCAGATAATTTAGTCCCTGAGGAAACAGAAGATAACAACCGGATCATACAAATTAATATTGAAGAGCAGATGAAAACGGCCTACATAGATTATTCTATGTCTGTAATCGTGGGCCGTGCTTTGCCAGATGTCCGGGATGGATTGAAACCAGTACACCGCCGTGTTTTATACGCTATGAGAGAACTAGGTAATAGCAGTAGTAAGCCGTATAAAAAATCCGCACGTATTGTAGGTGAGGTTATGGGTAAATATCATCCGCATGGTGATAAATCGATTTATGATACAATGGTACGCCTGGCTCAGGAATGGAGTATGCGTTACACTCTTGTAGATGGCCAGGGTAACTATGGTTCACAGGATGGAGATGGTCCTGCGGCAATGAGATATACCGAGGCCCGTTTACATCGCCGGGCTGAAAGTATGCTGGAAGATATAGATAAAGACACCATAAATTTTCAGCCCAACTTTGATGACTCGCTGGAAGAACCGGTTGTATTACCTTCGCGCCTCCCCAATTTATTAGTTAATGGATCAAGTGGCATTGCTGTAGGTATGGCCACTAATATGATGCCGCACAATCTTAGCGAGGTGATTGACGGGTGCATTGCCTATATTGACGACAAGGAAATTTCTATAGAAGACCTGATCAGGCATGTAAAAGCACCGGATTTCCCTACCGGAGGTTTGATATGGGGAATGGAAGGTGTTAGACTGGCCATGCATACCGGCCGGGGTCGTGTTATCTTAAGAGGTAAAGTGCATGTAGATACTAAAACAAGCGGCCGCGAGCAGATCATCATTACCGAAACTCCTTACCAGGTAAACCGGGATGCTATGTGCGACAGGATCGGGCAACTGGTAAATGAAAAGATAATTGAGGGTATTGCCCATGTTAATAATGAATCTAATCAGAAAGAAGGAACCCGGATAGTAATAGATCTGAAAAGGGATGTGGTAGCTTCGGTTATCATAAACCAGCTCTTCAAATTTACAGAACTGCAAATTTCTTACGGAATTAATAATGTAGCGCTGGTTAAGGGCCGGCCCAGGACACTGAACCTGAAGGACATGATCAGCGAATTTGTTAGTTTCAGGCATGAAGTGATAATCAGGCGTACACAATACGAACTAAGAGAAGCAGAAAAAAAGGCGCATGTACTGGAAGGCTATCTTATTGCATTAGACCATCTTGATGAAGTGATCAGCCTGATAAGGAATTCGTCTAATCCTGAAATTGCAAGGGAGGGGTTGATGAGTAATTTTGCAATGACTGAAATTCAGGCAAAGGCTGTTTTGGAATTGCGTCTGCAAAGGTTAACAGGAATGGAAAGGGATAAGATTCGTGAAGAACATGCGGAACTTATGAAAACGATTGCAAGGTTGAAAGCTATACTTGGTGATGAAGGAATCAGGTTCCAGATTATTAAAGATGAGCTTCAGGATATAAAAAACCGATTTGGTGATGAAAGAAAGACTGAGATTACTTATCTGGCTGATGATGTAAATATTTTAGACCTCATTGAAGAAGAAGACGTAGTAATTACCATTTCCCATCTTGGATATATTAAACGTACATCCCAAGTGGAATACCGTCAGCAGCGCAGGGGGGGAAGGGGTTCCAGCGGCGGTAAAACAAGGCTGGAAGATTGGATTGAACATCTGTTTGTCGCCTCTACTCACCATAGCATGCTCTATTTCACCGAAAAAGGCAGGTGTTTCTGGCTTAAAGTGTACGAAATTCCTGAAGGAGACAAAACCAGTAAGGGAAGGGCAGTACAAAATCTCATCCAGATACCCTCTGATGATAAAATTCGCGCTATCATAGATATTGAAAGTCTGGAAGACAAAGAATTTGTCAACTCACATTTTATTGTACTTTGTACTAAGAAAGGAATCATAAAAAAAACTTCTTTGGAAGAGTTTAGCCGCCCCAGGCAAAATGGTGTTAATGCCATTACAATTTTGGAAGGAGATGAGTTGCTTGAGGCAAAGCTAACAGATGGTACTCATGAAATTATGATGGCTGTTAAAAGTGGAAGGGCCATACGTTTTCCTGAAGTTAATGTTCGCCCAACAGGGAGGGGGGCTATAGGAGTTGGTGGCATTGAAGTTGATGATGAAAAGGATGAAGTGATTGGCATGATATGTGTCAAAAAGGAGGACAAAACCAGAACCGTTTTGGTAGTTAGTGAAAAAGGTTTTGGAAAACGAACTCAGGTTGATGAGTATCGTATAACAAACAGAGGGGGAAAGGGTGTTAAAACAATCAATGTTACAGATAAAACCGGTCCACTGGTAGGTATGTTGGATGTAAAGGAAAATGAAGATTTGATGATCACCTGTAAAAGCGGCATTACAATAAGAACAGGAATTGTTAATATTAGGGAAGCTGGAAGAGCTACACAGGGTGTTAAATTAATCCGATTGGATGACAGTGATGAGATTGCGGCTATCACCAAGCTGGATGAGGTTCCTGGGATCAATTTAGAAATCGAATCCCAGGATGAAAAATTGAATATTGAAGAAACAATGAATCAGGATGATACAACTCCTGATGAGCACAATCCGTCTGAAGATAATACTGACAATCAATTATAAACATCTATTTACTAAACAAAAAAAATATGAAAAAAATATTGATAGTGTCTCTTTTCATTGCCTCAGCGCTGGGTTCTCTTGCTCAGTCGGCTGGTAAGGCTAAAGACCTACTAAAGTCGAAAAAGCTGCCTGAAGCTAAAGCTGAGATTGATAAGGTAGTAGCTTCTGAAAAAGGTGGCAAGGATCCTGAAGCCTGGTACACGAAAGCAAAAATATACTCTGAAATTGCTAGTGATTCTACTCAAAAGTCCGGTTCAACAGAAACCAGGAATGAAGCTTATGAGGCGATTAAAAAATATACTCAGATTGATGATAAAAAATTATTGCTGAGTACTATGGATAATCATAAAACTATGATTGATATTTACCAGGGTTACTTTAAAACAGGCGCTGCATTTTACAACAGTAACAATTTTGCAGATGCTTTCACTAATTTTAAGAAAAGCCTGGAAGTAGGAGCCTTTATTAACGATAAAGGTGTGGCAAATATAAAGTTAGATACTTTAGTTATGCTATATACAGGCATATCTGCGGAAAAATTAAATCAGAAAGATACTGCAGCAGTTTACTACTCTAAGTTAGCTGATGCAAAAGTAACGGGTGAGAATATGGTTGAAATTTATAAATGGCTTGCTGATTATTATCGCCAGAAGAAGGATAACGCAAATGCTTCCAAATATATACAGTCAGGAAGAACTTTGTTTCCTAAAGATGCTTTCTGGGATAGCTTTGACCTTGAAATGGCTGGTGAATCCGGAAACAGGCAGGACCTTCTAACAAAGTATGAAGCAGTTGTTGCTAAAGAGCCAAATAATTATCTGTATGTTTTTAACTATGGTGTGGAGTTATACAAGGAGGCATACAAGGATACCGTTGCCTCACGTCCGGCTAATTGGGAGCAAATGATTGACAAGGCAGAAAACAATATGAAAAAAACTATAGAGCTTAAACCGGATTTTCCACAAGCTAACTTAGTTTTAGGCCAGATTCTATTTAACAAGGGAGTTGATATCAGCAAAAAAATGAAAGCGATTAAGTTACCTGCATCTGGTAAAATAAAGCCTGAAGATCAGAAGATGAAGGATGAGCTGAAAACACAAATGCTAAGTAAATTCGACCAGGCAGTACCTTATTTTGAAAAAGTGGAACAATTGTTAGGTAGCAAGGGTAAGCTTAAAATGGATGAAAAATCAAACTTGAAAGACACTTACGACTTGCTTATAAATATTTACGAACAAAAGAATTTGAAAGATAAGGTGAAGAATTACGAGGATAAATTTAATAATGTTGATAAAGCGCATTAATTATTTTCTTAAAACATATTTATGGCCGGCTATAATAGCCGGCCTTTTTTGTTTATATCAATTAAATATATCAAGATAAGACATTACCGAAATCATCGTAATTGTAATTTTCTAATTCTTCTTTTGTCGAAGGGCGATCAATTAGTTTACGCTCCACCCGCACTGTAGAATCAAAAAGGCGATCATCAAATGTATAAGGTTCAGCAGAAGTTATTTTTACCAAATGAAATTCAGGATGCGCAGGGTTCATTAAGTAATTGCATTCATGAATTACAGAAGCAGAGGGGACTTTTACCCCCAAATACTTTTGGTGCTTGAACGCGTTATAGCCGATAAGCTGGGTAAAGTGTTCCATCTTACACCAGTCTTTAGGAAGTTGTTTTTCTATTATATTGTAAAGTGGCACCATCTCTGGTATCTCTATCTCCAAAATATAGTATCTTAAAGGAACCACACCAGGAGTAATATGAACCAACATTTCTAAATTTGCTAGTGCCCCGTGACTCACTTGTGTAAAGCATGACTAAGCTAACTGGATTCCACCGTCCTCCATATATTGCAGCACCTTTCCCGGATAAATCATCTTTAAATTTTTCTGCGGTCAATCTATACACCTTCATGCTAACACACCATGTTGAATTCTACCCAGTTTGGTTCTTACCAAATTGATCCCTTGAGAGTTGTTTAGGAAGTAAACTGGTGCCTTGTTATCTAAAGCCTCAATATTACCGTAAAGCCATTTATTGAATCCATCTATATCAAATACTTCTATCCCCAATTTATATAATTGGTAAACTTCTATAATTCTTTCAGCACAGAGCGTAGGTAGGGCTGCATTAGCCTTTTTCCAGCGCTGAAGAGTGCGGGTGGTAGTATGAATGAAATGAGCCCATTCTTCTAATGTAAAAGGTAATTCTTTGTAAATTTTTTCAAAGCTGTTGTAAACAATTCCTTTTTTCACAAGGGCTATTATAGCAAAAGTATCCTGATCTGTTATATCATTATACGGAACAGCTTCAATGGATTTCATAATATTTTTTTTAAAAATACGACAGATGTCGCTATCTTCCTAATTCTCATTGTTATTTAATAATAGTTAATTTAAAAAATAAGAGATCAAAGAGGATACAGATTTAACCTTCTACTTAACATAATATTAATTATAGGATAATTTTATATTATTCTTGAATATCGATATCTTAAACTTGAGGCTCAGAATTCGAAAGTCTTAAATGGATACGCTGTCTCTACAAACTTTAAAGAAGTTTAATTCAAGACTTAGAAAGTCTGCGTTTGTATTGAAAGCTAGTAAAATTTAAAACTTCGTAAGTCGTTCAACAATCAGGAAATTCACAATTTATCTCTGAAAACTGAAACCCTGATTTTGACTAAAGAAAGATTTTGCTTACTGAAGATTGATCTACTTCTTCCAACTGAAAACTAATCTACTTCTTCCAAACCTTTGTCTTAAATGCCCTCCGGGCAATTTCTAAAAACGCATTGGAAGCCTCGCTTAATTCCTGCCAGATGGTCTTAGGAGGAAAAAAGTCATCTGCCCAATTCAGTTTCCATTTGCCGGTAAAATAATTAAGAATGGCAGGATCAGTTGGTTCTACCACATAATTAAAGTCATGTTCCCATTCAATGCGGATAGTAACAAGATTAGGATGAGTACGTTCCATTATTTTAAATCCAATAGAATGTGTAGGCAGGTATAACTGAATCAATTCTCCCAAATCATACCCTACACGGAAATTTATGGTGCTTTTATCAACCAGATACAGGACATCTTTATGCTCATGAAGTATCCACTTATGAGATTCTTTAGGAAACAGGTGCTCCCCAAATAAAGAAGGTGTTTCTAAGTAGCCTTTTTTGGCAACCCTGAATTGTTCAGAAAGAAATTTAGCAGGATTTTCAACATGCTCTAAAACCTGGCAGCAGATCACATAGTCAAACTCTTTATCTTTAAAAGGAAGGTTCTGTCCATCTGCAGAAAAAAAAGTCTGGTGTTGTAAAACTTTTATATCCCCACTTCTATGGTAATTGAGATCAGGAAATTTGTCTACAACCATATTTGACCGGGGATGCGGATTATGTCCGCCACCTATCTCAAGTACATAGTCGGAACGTTTTATTGAAAGATCAGAACGGTTCTTGGGATTTCTTATTTTCATAGTGACATCTATCCTATAAAGTTTTTGTTAAAGTATGATTTTGCCAGACCCGGTTAATTTCCGAACTTGGCGTAAATGTAAGCGAAAACATGGGGGATTGAAAGAGCAAGCCACGTGATTTCACAAATCCCCTTATTAAAACAATATCATTGAAACTTCCTTTTAAACCATCTTTTTGGATTACTTCTCTCTTTATAACCCTTTCACAACGTTTTTCTCTTTTCTTTTTTGCACTAGTCGGATTTTTCATTCTTACTCATTATTCTCTTAATAATCAACAGGTTGGTGTGTATGCCTTATTTCAAACCATTGTTACCATGATGGAATACGTTAAAATGGGCCTGTTAAGAAACGCATTGATCAAATTCATTTATGACGAGCGATATAAACAAAAGCTACAGGAAGTTCAAAATGCTTCCCTTATTATCAATATTTTATTTTCAGCATTGGTAATTATATTTTTTCTTTTATGCAGCGGATGGCTCGCCCGGTTATTAAAAACGCCTGAATTAGAAATATTATTACATTGGAGCATCGTCCTGATCATTTTTCAGGTACCATTTAACCACTGTGAAATTGTACAACAAAGTAGAATGCAGTACAGGCAGACCTTTTACGCTTATTTTTTAAGACAAGGATTATTATTTCTTTTTATAGTTAGTTCACTTTTCATCAGTGTTAAAGTTATTACTGTACAGCACTTGGTAATGGCACAAATTGTTTCTTTGTTTCTGGCTTCCTGCTATTTTCTGTTTACCAGTCATAAACTCCTGAATAAGCATTTGTATTTCGATAAAAGAATAATACTAAGGTTATTACAGTTTGGTAAATTTGTTTTTGGAACAGCGCTGCTTTCTCATATCTATAAATTTGCAGATCATTTTGTTACGGCTTATGCTATTGGAAGTCCGGTTATTGGGAAAATATATGTATCATATTACAGTGTTGTTTCCCGGATAGCTGGAGTGTTAGATGTTCCCTTTCTTGCTGTAGCAGATGTACTGTTTCCAAAAAATGTACAGGCGATGTCTACCGATGGAACAGGCCTGGTTAGTTACTATTTTGAAAAAATGGTAGGCACGCTTACGGCTTTAGTAATTCCGGCCAGCCTATTTATCCTCTTTATTCCCGGATTTGTTATAAAAATAATTGCCGGTCCGGATTATATGAAGGCAGTACCTATTTTGCAGGTAACTATGTTGTTTTCTTTTCTAAGGCCTTTTTTTACTCAATTTGGATATACCATGGATTCCATCGGAAAACCCCAAATAAATTTTAGGATTAACATGTTGTTTTTAATTATAAGTCTTTTATCTACGTTCATGAGTATCAGGTGGTTTGGTAATTTAATGGGAGCAGTATACGCAAGCAGTTTTACATTGATTTTAGGCTGTATAGTATTTTATTTTATTTTAAGAAACAATCTTACAATCAAGCTGTCAAATATTATTCAATATACTGTGGCTACTTACGGACAACTTTTTATTTTAGCAAAAAAATTTGCTGTTAAGGCAGTATGAAACTTCGTGAAGAGATATTAAAGGAACATTCAAAGGCGCAAGCTGTTAAAATCGTTCACTGGGTAAATAATAACCAGGAAAGATTTGACGAATTATTTGAGTTGTTTATTAAAGATGAATACAGGGTAGTTCAGAGAGCTGCATGGCCACTTAGCTACTGTGTGATAAGACACCCGGAACTGATTAAAAAACATTTTAGCAGGCTTATTAACAATCTTCAGAAACCAGCATTACATAGTGCAGTTAAAAGAAATACCATTCGTTTATTACAAGATATAACTATTCCCAAAAAATACCAGGGAGCTGTAATGGATATTTGTTTCAGGTATATCGCTTCGCCCGATGAAGCGGTGGCTGTTAAAGCGTTTTCCTTAACGGTTCTTCAAAATCTTTCCAAAACTTATCCGGAGATTTTACCTGAGATAAAACTTTTGATAGAAGAACGATGGAATCATGAGACAGCTGCGTTCAAAAGCAGAGCAAAGAAGATTCTTGGAAAGGTATAGAGGTAATCAGCAGTCAGCCGTCAGCTATCAGGATGAAACGTATCGGGCATTGATCTGCTAACCCCCTTTTACTAAGCTACCCGGGCAAGAAGCTAATGGTTGGTAGCGATAGCATCATTTTGTAGTAATTTTCTAAACGACTTTTACTTTATCCAGTTCAGGAACTTTTTTGGGGCGGTAAAAATCTTTAAAAATCAATCGCAGGGATTGATCATGTGTGAAATAATTATAAACCCAGTTAGTGAAAACAAATATCCTGTTTTTAACACCAAGTATTAGCATCAAGTGAAGGAACATCCATACCAGCCAGGCAATAAAACCCCCAAAGTGCAATTTAGGATGAGGGAGATCTACTACTGCAAGGTTACGTCCTACGGTTGCCATCGAACCTTTATCATAATATTCAAATTCTTCCACTTGGTCCGGAGATTTTCTTTCAATCTTACGGAGGTTTTCAGTGAGTAGCTTACCTTGTTGAATAGCAACTGTAGCTACCTGGGGATGGCCATTAGGATATAAAGGTGTTTCCATAGAAGCGATATCTCCTATCGCATAAATATTTTCAAATCCCTGAACCTTGTTATGGCGGTCAACTTTAATTCTATTACCTCTTACCACAAGTTCCGGTTTTATACCTCCGGGAACATTTCCTTTTATACCTGCCGCCCAAATTACAGTAGAAGCTTCAATTTTTTGGCCGTTATTTAACTGAACTGTTTGTCCATCATAATCTGTTAAACGGGTTGATAACAAAACTGTTACACCCAGGTTCTCTAAATATTTTAATGATTTAACAGATGCCGTATCACTCATATTTTCCAGCACTTCACCGCCGCCCTCCAGCAGGTATATCTTCATTTGTGTAAAATCCAATTCGGGATAGTCTTTAGGAAGAACATATCTTTTCATTTCAGCAATAGCACCGGATAGTTCAACACCAGTAGGTCCTCCGCCAACAATCACAATGGTCATTAGTTTTATCTGTTCTTCTTTGCTTGTTGCAACCTCTGCTTCCTCAAAATTCTGCAACATCCTGTGGCGGATTCCCAATGCTTCGGTAGTAGATTTCATCGGAAGCGCATTGGCTGTAATTTTTTCATTACCAAAAAAGTTGGTAGTGGCGCCGGTTGCTATTACAAGCACATCATATTCGATAGTTGCTGTATCTGTTATTATCTTATTTTCAGCAGGAACAATCTCCTGGACTGTTGCCATCCTGATGTGAACATTATTACTTTTCTGGAATACTTTTCGCAGAGGAAAGGAAATATTACTTGCATCAAGACCAGCTGTAGCAACTTGATAAAACAAAGGTTGAAACTGGTGATAATTGCATTTATCAACTAACGTTATCTCAAAACCAGCCCGGTCTTTTAATCTTCTTGCCAGCTGTAAGCCGGCAAAGCCACCACCAATTATTACAAGTTTCATAATGAAATATTTTTGCTATCAGGTATCAGGAAAACAGATCCTTTACTTAACATTATTATCCATAATTAGTTGCAAAGGTTTCATACTTAACACTAAAGCCCATTAATAATGCCACTCTTAAGAGTTAGCATTATTAACTAATTGCTCGCTATAATCATATAACCTTGACGTGGCTTTTACGTTCCTAGCAGAAATACTACCTCATTAATCCTCATACTAGTAAACAGCGTTTTGCTCCCTACCTCAAATCTCATACCTCATACCTTTTATATAACTTCCTTCTGCGAGGTTGAGTTATGCGGCCAATTTACGTAATTCTGCAAGTTTTTTTTCTAAAGAATCTATTTTTGCTTCACGACGCTTTTGGTTATATTCTTCTATATCAACAGGCATAAACCCAACTTTATATCTTACCATTTTATAATAGATTAAAGCAAGTTTTCTTGCAGTGCAAACTATAGCAAATTTTTGTCCTCCTTTAGCTCTCATCCTTCTAAAATAATCACCCAGCCAGTTATCGGTTCTTTGCAGACCATTGGCAGCGGCCCTGAATGCCCGGGAAGCATTGTTAGGCATCTTTTTGAGGAGCTTACTGCTTATCAGCTTGCCGCCACTTATTTTATTATTGGGACAAAGATTCAACCAGGATATAAAATGATTCGCTGTTGCCCATTTACTTAAATCTGTTCCGGTTTCTGAGAATATTTCCATCGCGCTGATTTCACTGATCCCAAAAATATCCAACACATCCACTCCATGTATCTGATGCAAATATTGTCGTACATCATAGACAGGAGTATTCTTACTTTTCTTCTTCTTTTTAATGGGAGTAGCTTTAGCAGGCTCCCTGTTCTGTTGTGTTGTCATTGAATCTTCAACAGCTTCAATGACACCCTCGTTTTGTACGGCCGACATCTGCCCTAAGATATTTTCCACTTCCTTGTCACAATCCAGCAGATAATCTTGCAACTGTTGGTATTGAGTGTAACATTGTTTAATCAAAAATAAACATTCCGACCGCCAGTTGGCTTCAAGACTTTTTATAATATCCTCCTGCGTTGCCTGAATACGTCTGTCAATCAACGGTAAGAAATTCTCCGCTTTTCGTTCCCCATTAATGATGGCTTCTACAATGGCTTTGCCTGTTTTGCCCATAATATCATTGATAACCGTATGTATCTTCACATTCATCAGCTCCAGATTTTTTTGAATACGTTGAATACAGCGATTCGTGTCTTGCAAAAGAGCTCGGCGCTGACGAACTACACTTCGCAGGGTCTCGGTTAAATCATCGGGTAAAAAACTCCTGGTCAACAAGCCGCAGCTATGTAATTGCTGTATCCAGGCCGCATCTTCGATGTCTGTTTTCTTGCCGTTCACATTTCTTGTTTGCTTTGAATTAACCAGCCATACATCAAAATTATATTGAATCAGCATTGCATATAAAGGCTTCCAGTAAACTCCGGTGCTTTCCATCGCTACTGTAGTTACTTTACACTGTAATAACCATTGAACAATTGCCATTAAATCACAGGTAAACGCTCCAAACATCCTAACCGATGATTGGTCCCTCTGCCCGGCGGAACAGCTACCGCATGCATCCTATCACCTATGTCTATGCCCGCTGCATTGGCATGGGTGACTGGCAGGGTAACAACTTGCTGCTTAAGTTGTTTTTTTGTTGGGGGCTTTGTTGTTTGCCCATGATCTTTTTTACGTGTACTTTTACTCATAAATTTGCTTTTTTTAAAGTAAAAAGCCACATGCCTGTTTGGCCTGATATTAATTACTCTTTTATACAAGGTCCAACCCTTAATAAGTAATGAAACGGACTAAACAGTACCAGACTCATACATGATCTCTTTGGTTCATTGGTATATTTGGTATCGCTGCGTGTGGCTTTTTTAATGCAAGTTATTTAATTGGTGATATTGGCCCAACCAATCGATTACTCATACCTGATACCTGATACCTGATACCTACCTCAATACAACAAGCGCACCTTAATCGTATCCTTTACCTGTTTAAGCAGTTCAAAAGCCCTGGATGAAAGTTTCTTATCCACATCCAGCACAACATAACCTATATCCTCATTTGTTTTTAAATATTGCGCCAGAATATTAATTTCATGTTTGGAAAGTTCTGTATTTATAGCAGATAATACGCCCGGCACGTTATTATGAATGTGAAGAATCCTATGGGTACCCTCCTGGGCCGGCATGCTGATGGGAGGCACTGTATGTGAACCGATCGTCATTCCCATTTCAAGGAACTGGTATAATTTATTACTTACATCTTCACCAATGTTCTGTTGTGCTTCTTCGGTAGATCCACCGATATGAGGAGTTAAAATAACATTAGGCAAATTTTGAAGAGACGTTTTAAAGCTTGCACCGTTTTTCTCCGGTTCATCGGGGAAAACATCTATAGCTGCTCCGGATAATAATCCTTCTGTGATGGCTTTACTCAATGCATCCAGGTCAACCACTTCTCCCCTTGCATAATTAATCAGGATGGAATCTTTTTTAAATGATTTCAGGACCGCTTTATTAATAAGATTTTTAGTCTGATTGGTTTCAGGCACATGAAGTGTTACAATATCAGCCTGACTCACCACCTCTTTAAGGGATTTTTTAGCCACAGCATTTCCTAAAGGGAGCTTGGTAACTACATCAAAAAAGATAATCTTCATACCCAGTGCTTCCGCCAGAACGCTTACCTGCGTTCCAATATTACCGTATCCGATAATACCAAGGGTTTTTCCACGCAGTTCATAACTTCCTTTAGCTTCTTTCATCCAGATTCCATCATGGGCTGCTTTATTTTTATCAGGAATACGACGGATCAGCATAATAGACAATCCTATTACCAGTTCAGCAACAGAACGCGTATTAGAATATGGAGCATTGAATACAACTACCCCATGCTGCCTGGCACTTTTAAGATTTACCTGGTTTACTCCGATGCAAAAGCAACCAATAGCCTGTAATTTGCGGGCGGCCTCTAATACAGCGGGAGTAACTTGAGTTTTTGACCTTATTCCAAGCAGGTGTACATCTTTAACCTCGTGAATCAACTCCTCTTCGCTTAGCGCGGTATTTATTCTTTTTACAGACGCGTACCCTCCTTCTTTAAAACGTGTTGCGGCTGCTTCACTAATATTTTCTAATAATAAAATATTTACTTTTTCTTTGGGATAGCTCGTTTTCTGACTTTCCATTATATCATATACGCTTTCTGAAATGATTCTTTCAGTGGTGCAAATATGAAATATAAATTTCAAATAAAACAAAAGAAACAGCGTCAAAGTAAACTTGAACGGCTTTGGGTCTTATTTTTGCCAACCTTTAATTTAAAAAGTTACCCTGGTGATTAATGTTTGCAGACTGGCTATTATTTTAATGTGTTTTATTTCATGCAGTAATTCTGAGAAAAAGAGTAAAGTGATGAAGGCTCCTATTGATACTACGATCAGGCAGGTAATTGATACTGCCGGGCAACTTTCAGAAGCTGAATACGTACATTATCATAATTCCTGTAAGGATTTCTTTGAAAAGTCATTACCTGCAGGCATTTTTAACGGAACTATCCTGGTAGCAAAAAAAGGACGAGTGGTTTTTGAAGAGACTACTGGATTCACCGATCCTAAATTAAAGCAGGATACCTTAACTTCAAGAACGGCTTTTCACCTTGCCTCCATTTCAAAAACTTTTACTGCAATGGCAATCCTTAAGCTACGGGAAGAAGGAAAGCTTAGTTTGCAGGATACGCTTTCAAAATATTTCAAGGACTTTCCTTTTAAAGGCATTACCATAAAAATGCTGCTTAGTCATCGCAGCGGATTGCCTAATTACCTTCATTATTTCGAAAAATATAAATGGGATACAAGAAAAATGGTTACTAACACAGATGTGTTGCGTTCGCTTTATGATTACCATCCGCCTTTGGATTTTCCTTCAGGAAAGCATTTTGCCTATTGCAATACTAACTATGTATTACTGGCTCTAATAGTTGAAACGGTTAGTGGGGAATCTTTTAAAACCTATCTTGAAAATACTTTTTTTCGTCCCTTACAGATGAATGATACTTATGTTTTTTCACCTCCTGATATGAGCCGGGCGCTTCCATCCTTTGAATGGAATAACCGGAAGTATCCTTATGAATTTTTAGATGTGGTTTATGGAGATAAAAATATCTACAGTACCGCTGAGGATATGTTAAAGTGGGACCATGCCTTATATCCAGGCAGGTTGTTTACCAAACAGACTCTCGACAGCGCCTTTGCTCCTTACAGTTTTGAAAAGCAGGGAAACCGTAATTACGGACTTGGCTGGAGAATGACGTTCCTGCCTAACGGCAAAAAATTGCTGTATCATAATGGCTGGTGGCATGGCAGCAATACCGTATTTATTAGGCTGATAGATGAGCAAGCTGTAATCATTGTTTTAAGTAATAAGTTCAATAATCGGATATATTCAACTAAAAATCTTTGCAATCTTTTTGGAAATTATATGCAGAACGGAGATTTTGAAGAATAGAAAGGAGGTATGAGGTATGAGGTATAAATTTTTTTGCGAATTACAATAAATTTTATTTGATTATTAATATGTTAGTTATAATACTATGTTATTTACCAGATACATGACACCTCATACCTGAAACCTGATACATGACACCTCATACCTGATACCTGATACCTCACACCTCATACCTGAATATGCAAATACTAACTTCCGAACAAATACACCAATGGGATGCATTTACTATTGAACATGAAAGAATAAGTTCCCTTGATTTGATGGAAAAAGCTGTTTCCAAATGTATGGAATGGCTGGAGCGCAATGATTATCTTAAAAACAGTTTCGTTATCTATTGCGGCAAAGGAAATAATGGCGGTGATGGATTGGTGCTGGCAAGATTATTATCTGAGAAGCACTGCCTGATAACCCTTTATATTTTAGAGCTGGGAAATAAGGGAACAGATGATTTCCAGGCTAATCTTTCCAGGCTTCATAAAACCCCGGTTGAAATTACATTTATACAATCGGAAGATCAATTTGCGCCTATTAAGCCAAAAGCTATATTGATCGATGCCTTATTCGGATCAGGATTAAACAGGCCATTAGACAAGGTAACTGGAAATCTGATTAAACATCTCAATGATAGCGGTAATGAAATTATATCTATTGATATTCCCAGTGGTATGTTTGCGGATAAAACTTCTAAAGGTGGCATGGTGATCAAAGCTGCGCATACGTTAAGCTTCCAGACATATAAGCTGGCTTTCCTGCTTCCGGAAAATGAAGAATATTTTGGAACGATCCATATTTTGGATATCGGATTATCTCCTGATTTTTTAACAGGTATACCACCCGGCCCGGAGCTTTTGGATAAACCTTTTATAAAAGCGATTTACAAACCGCGAAAATCTTTTGCCCATAAAGGGTCTTATGGTCATGCACTGATGGTTACCGGTAGTTATGGGAAGATGGGAGCATCGGTGTTGTCTTCCAAAGCATGTCTGAGAACTGGTGTAGGTTTATTAAGTGTGATGATCCCTTCATGCGGTTATGATATTCTGCAAACTTCGGTTCCCGAAGGAATGGCCATACCTGACATGGAGGAACATTTTATATCGGAAGCCAGCACCCGTGCTGATCTTTCCAAATATGATGTTATTGGAATTGGTCCTGGTTTAGGAACAGAAGATGCTACGGTTGAAGCAGTGGATCAGTTATTATCAGTTTATAAATCTTCCATAGTTATAGATGCTGATTGCCTGAACATTCTTGCAAAACATAGTGAATTGCTGAATAAACTAACGCCATTTTCAATACTTACTCCTCACCCGAAAGAGTTTGAAAGATTATTCGGCAAGACCGATAATGATTTCGAACGGGTTGACCTGGCAAGAAAAAAAGCTGAAGAGCTGCAGGTAATCATTGTTTTAAAAGGTCATAAAACGCTGATTGCTATGCCAGGGGGAAAAGCTTATTTCAACAGTACGGGTAATGCCGGAATGGCCACCGGTGGTAGCGGCGATGTACTAACGGGCATCCTTACTAGCTTAATGGCGCAGAAATATAAACCGGAAGAAGCTGTACTGCTGGGTGTTTACATGCATGGAATGGCGGGGGATTATGCAGCTGAAAAAAATACGCAGGAGGCAATGATTGCTTCTGATATTGTGGAGTGTTTGGGTGATGCATTTAAGGTTATTGCAAAGTAGCGTCAACCTGTGAGGTTTCTAAAAACCTCACAGGTTTTGAATGAGGACTTTACAATAAAAGATAATGGTAAAGCTGCCAATCAAAACCTGTGAGGTCTTTAGAGACCTCACAGGTTGATGCTAATTTCAAAACTGCAAAATAAAAGCCGTCCCCTCCCCTTCTTTCGATTGCACCTGGATATTACCCTTATGCAGCATCATTATTTGTTTGCAAAGACTCAAACCAATTCCGCTTCCATTTTTTTTTGTGGTGAAGAAGGGAATAAAAATCTTGTCCATCACTTCATCAGTCATTCCGATTCCATTATCGGCAACCTTGATCATTGTTTTGTGACTGGAAGCCAGAAATGCAGACAACATCACTTTCGCATTTGTTTTTTCTTTTACCGCTTCAATACCATTTACTAATAAATTAATGAGCACCTGTTCTATCAGGCTTGCGTCAATATCTAGTGCCAAGTCGGTATCCATGAGGATAATTTCCATATCGATTTTTTTCTGATCCAGTGTAGGTTGCATCAGTTGTTGCAAATTCTCAAAGAGATCCCTAACATACACTTTTTTTAGATTAGGCGTTGTTATCTTATTTAAGTTCCTGTAAGTTTCAGCAAACTTTAAAAGGCCTTCACTTCTTCTTTTAATCGTATCTATTCCGAGTTCAAGGTCATCAAGGCTCCCGCCTTCATTTTTTAAACTTTTCATGGATTGCTGTAACCTGCTTTTTAAAGTCTCGGCAAGTGAAGATATAGGTGCAATGGAATTCATAATCTCATGCGTCATTACACTTAATAATTTTTGCCAGGCTCTCGATTCAGTTTCATCCAATGCCTCGTTCACATTTTGAAAAGCAATTAATTTGTAAACGATGCCATCTGTTTGAAAGGCTGTAGCCGAGAGCAGGATCTTAAAAGCGTTCTTTTCCAGATGGGCGGTACCTATTTTGTTTTCTCCCGGTTTTAATGCTATAATTTCTTTATACAATCCTTCATCACGTCGGTTTAATGAATGAATTGTTTTTAAGTAGGGCAACTGCAACATCTTTTTTAATGATTCATTCATCCAGACCACTGTACCATCATCCTGCTGATACGATAAGATACCGGTGTCTACCAGTTCCAGTATTTTCTGGAGGTACTGGTATTGGGTTTCTTTTTCTTTGCTCATTACCTTAAAGGTGGAATTAATTTCATTAAAGCCTTTTCGCATAGGCTGTAACTCTAGCGGGGCATGCTTTACATCAAAGTGCCTTGAAAAATCACGGTAATGAACCGATTCTACAAACTGATCAAGTTCAACATGAACCTTTCGTTGAAAGCGATAAAATTCTACCACCTGGTAGCTGACTAAAGGAATAAAAAAAGCCATGTACACAAAAAATCCGGTTACTAACAGGTATGCGGCACCGCTAAGCGTAACAAATAGCAGCAACACACGAATCAGGATACTCCACTCAACTTTTTTAAATATCATATTTGCTTAATCTACGGTATAGAGCTGTACGGGTTAGTCCCAATTCTTTTGCAGCCTTTGTAATATTGCCATTATGTTTTTCTATAACGCGAAGGATGGTGTTTTTTTCAACTGCACTAAGTTTGGATTCCTCCTTATCCCCTGTTGTTGTCAGGGGTGATTCAAGAGGTGAAAAGATAAGGTCCTTAGCCTGCAGCACATCTCCGTCTGACATAATAACTGCACGCTCAACCGTGTATTGCAATTCACGTACATTACCTGGGAACGGATACGTAAGTAATGCATCCAATGCTTTATCATCAAATTGCAAACCGGGCTTAAAATATTTATTACTGTAAATTTTGCTGAAATGCCTCGCAAGTAAAATAATATCATTGCCCCTTCTTCGTAGAGGCGGAACATTGATTTCAACTGTGTTAATGCGATAAATAAGGTCTTTACGAAAACGGTTTTCGTTGGCAAGTTCCTGTAATGGAAGATTGGTAGCGCAGATCAGTCTTATATCTATGGGAATGGGTTGATTGGTACCGAGGCGGGTGACCTGCCTGTTCTGTAAAACGCTTAATAATTTTGCCTGCTGGTGCAGCGAAATATTTCCTATCTCATCGAGGAACAATGTGCCACCTTCTGCACCTTCAAACCTCCCTACCCTATCCTCACGGGCATCAGTAAATGCTCCTTTTTTATGTCCGAATAATTCGCTTTCAAACAATGATTCAGTGAGTGCGCCTACATCCACTTTCACATAAGATTTATCTGAACGGAGCGATTGCTGGTGGATAGCTTTTGCTATTAGGTCTTTACCGGTGCCATTCTCACCAAGTATTAATATGTTCGCATCTGTTGGTGCTATCTTTTCAAGCTTGTAAAACATTTCCTGCATAGGTTCCGACTCGCCTAATAATTCTTTGCCAATTATAGAACCGGTATTTTTTTCGTACGAAGAAGTGGTTTTGGAAGCTCCTTTTTTTGAAAGGGCATCTTTAATGGTAAGAATTAATTTTTCGTTATGCCAGGGTTTTACAACAAAATCAGCGGCGCCTTCTTTAAGGGAACGAACCGCTAAATCAATATCACCATAAGCGGTAATCATAATTACTGCCGCATCTGATTTTAATTCCTTTATCTTCTTTAACCAAAACAAACCTTCATTTCCGGTATTGATGGAACTGTTAAAGTTCATATCGAGAAGGATCACATCAAAAGTTTGCTTAGATAAAAGCCAGCGCAAATTTTCAGGATTTTTTTCAGTAATCACTTCTTTCACTTCTGTTTTTAGCAGCAATCTAACTGCTGTCAGCACATCAGTATCATCGTCTATCACCAGTATGCATGCATTTTTTAATGTCATAATTTAATTAAATTGTCATGAAGATAGAGATTTTTGCTATCAGCTGTCAGCTATCAGCTATCAGCAGCTGTATCTGTTGAAAAAACAATTGAATTGTAATGACAACGTGTTGTCGGATAAAAGCTGACAGCTGATAGCTGAAGGCTGATAGCTGCTCTCCCTGTATCAAAAGCGTACACTGATTGTAATAATAGCGACCACACCAACAGGCCATATTTACATAATTAACTGAAGATCATACTTATTATATCGTGGCATATTGTTGACTTATATTAATCGGTTTCAGTTCATACGCGATGGTATATTACCTGAAGTAACTACCAGGTGGTTTTTAGAAAATTGAGTTAACTAAATAAAATATTTAAAATTGTGGATAGGGTAATTGTAAAAAAGAAATGGAGCACAAAACGGATAACGACTATTGCTGGCATTACAGCTATTGCAGGATTAATATTTTGCAGCTATTATTTTACTTCAGGAAAAAGCAGCCTGAGGGTTGAAACGGAGCGACTTACTATCAGTGAAATAAAAAAAGGTCCTTTTAAAGAAACGACCCCGGTTAATGGCGTGGTGCTGCCTATTACTACCATATACCTTGATGCTATTGAAGGGGGACGTGTTGAAGAGATTTATGTGGAAGATGGAGCTACGATGAAGAAGGATCAGCCGATTATGAAACTCGCTAATACTGATCTTGAGTTAAGCCTTTCTAACCAGGAAACTTCCGTATTCAATGTATTGACACAAATGCAGATCTCGAAGAATAATGCCCAGCAAAATACTATCGGAAAGTTAAACCAGGAGGCTGATGTAGACAATGCCTTAAAAGAAGCCGAACGTTTATACGCACTGAACAAACATCTTTATGAACAAAAAGTGATCGGCTCGCAGGAATATAAATCTTCAGAAAATCTTTATAACTACCAGGTACTTCGTAAAAAGCTTACCGCACAGGTGCTGAATCAGGATTCTACTTCCAACAAACAGCAACTAAACCAGATGAAAGAATCGTACGACCGCATGAAAAACGCATTGGCGCTTATGCAGCGTAAAGTTGGTGACCTGATTGTCAGGGCGCCTGTTGACGGTCAGCTTACTTCTCTTGACGCGGAGATCGGACAATCTAAAAATAAAGGGGAACGTTTAGGTCAGCTTGATGTGCTTAGTGGTTTTAAAGTAAGGGCAGAGATTGATGAGCATTATATTTCACGCATTTATAACGGCCTTATAGGTGAGTTTCCTTTTAATAACAGAACTTACCAATTGAAAATTAAAAAAGTTTTTTCCCAGGTTACTAATTCGCGGTTCCAGGTTGATATGGAATTTGTAGGCGAAATACCAAAGGGATTGCGCCGGGGACAAACCTTACAAATCCTGCTTGGATTGAGTGATGAAACACAAGCAATATTATTAACAAGGGGCGGCTTCTATCAACAGACTGGCGGCAACTGGATTTTTAAAGTAGCAGAGAACGGCAAGACAGCTTATAAAGTTGATATACAACTGGGCCGTCAAAGCACCGATTATTACGAAGTGCTTCAAGGATTACAACCCGGTGAAAAAGTTGTGACGTCGAGTTACGAAAATTATGGAACGATGCAGGAGTTGATATTGAAAAAGGAATAGTGAACGGCTGTCAGGTATCAGCTATCAGCTTTCAGGAGGAAAGCTCTAGCTAGCTATCTTTCCAGACAAACGGTAAATCATTTTTCGAATTTGAATTATTTCGTTGTCTAATTCTTGATATGTGGATTGAGGTATGTAATGTAGATCTTTGCTTAACAATATTTGATACTGAAGTTCTGACGCTGAGCCTGCTGCTATGGTTAAATACCGTTTTAATTCTATGTTGGAATATCTACCACAACCTTCTGCTATATTAGTTGGAATGGATGAACAAGAGCGGCGCATTTGAAAAACCAAACCAAAAAGCTCTTCTTTAGGAAATGATCTGGTAATAGTATAAATTCTAAGAGCTAAAGAATGACTTTTATTCCAAATGGAAAGTGTCTGAAAGTTTCGCATAATTTTAGAAAACTACAGAAATAAAAATAAAAAAAAGGGGTTTAAAACCCTTTAAACATTTCAAAGTTTAGGAATATGCTGATAGCTGATAGCTGATAGCTGATAGCCGTTCTTAATGATAAAAACAACCTCCAATGATCAAAATCTCAGGACTCGAAAAAATCTACCGCACAGAAGACGTTGAAACAATCGCACTCAACAAACTTTCTTTTGATGTTGGAGAAGGCGAGTTTGTAGCAGTAATGGGACCTTCAGGTTGCGGTAAATCAACACTATTGAATATAGTTGGATTGCTGGATGATCCTGATAGCGGCAGCTTCGTTTTCAATGGCATTGAAGTGGCTAAATTCAATGAACGCAAAAGAGCTGAATTGCGCAAACGTAATATCGGTTTTGTGTTTCAAAGCTTTAACCTGATTGATGAACTGACAGTGTTTGAAAATGTAGAGCTTCCGCTTATTTACCTGGGTATTAAATCTCCGGAAAGAAAAAAACGTGTGGAAGAAGTGCTGGATAAAATGCAGATCATGCATCGCCGTAATCACTTTCCCCAGCAGCTATCAGGCGGACAACAACAACGTGTTGCAGTTGCCAGGGCTGTTGTAAATAATCCTAAGCTCATACTTGCCGATGAGCCTACCGGTAACCTGGATTCATCTAATGGTAACGAAGTGATGACACTGCTTACAGACCTCAATGAAAAAGGAACGACTATCATTATGGTAACACACTCTGAACATGATGCCCGGTTTAGTCACCGCATTATCCGGATGCTTGATGGACAAACGGTGATGGAGAACATCATGGTTTAATGATTAATTGTTAATGGTTAATTATTAACGGTGAGTGGTTGATTGAGTAAAATTTATTATTGGCATCGAGGTAAATTAAATGAATTTATGTTTAGAAATTATTTAAAGATTGCGGTTCGCCATCTGAGAAGGCACAAATTTATTTCCTTTATAAATATTATCGGCCTCACCTTAGGCTTAACCTCCTGCCTGTTGATTCTTGCCTATTTTATGGATGAATTAAAGTATGATAAGTATCATAAAAATGCTGATCGCCTGTATCGTATAGCGCTTGATTATAAATGGAAAACCGGTGAGATGCATACGGCTACAACCTCAGGTCCGATTGCTCCCCTATTGAAAAAAAGCTTTCCGGAAATAGAACATACCGTGCGATTCTTTGCTGAAGGCACTGAGTTTATAAAAACTAACGGAGAACCCCTCGAAGTATCGCCTGTGTTTACAGAAAATAGTTTTTTTAAAGTGTTCAGCTATGATTTTATATATGGAGATCCTAATACCGCTTTGTCTGAACCTAATTCAATTGTACTAACGGAAAGCACAGCCCGAAAACTTTTTGGTGATCCATTGCTGGGTGCTGGTAAATTAATTACTTATTTAAACAGGCAGCCGCAAAAAATTATGGGCATCATTAAAGATGTGCCCCGGCAATCTCATTTTAGTTTTGATGTTGCCGGCGTATTGGATACCAGGGCTGATTATGTAAATGCATTTCAAAATTTCAGTTTGTACACATATGTACTGTTAAAAAAAAGAACTAATCCGGTAAACCTGCAAAAGAGGTTGAATGCATATATCACTAAAGAAGTCAATGATCCGGGTGCTGCTATTGGTTTACCCTTGCAGCCTATAACTTCTATTCACCTTCATTCACATCTGGCAAACGAATTAGGAGCTAATGGCAACATACAGTACCTGTATATATTCTTTTCAGTGGCGGGTATCATACTTTTATTAGCCTGTATCAATTACATTAATCTAGCAACAGCTCAATCCATCAAAAGAGCTAAAGAAGTGGGCATTAGAAAAGTAATGGGTTCTGCAAGATGGCAGCTCATCTTTCAGTTTTTTACCGAGTCTTTGCTGCTGGTATTATGCGCATCTGCATTGAGCCTGTTATTGATGGAAATGGTTTCACCCGTCTTAAAACAAATTGCCGGCAAAGAAATTTCAATCTGGACCAATGGCTGGCCATTCGTTACAGGTTTGATGGTATTAATTACTTTAGGTGTTGGTTTGCTTAGTGGTGCTTATCCCGCTATCTTTTTATCGAGATTCAAACCAATAACGGTATTAAAAGGCGTGTTCAGTAAAAATCCTTCTAATAATTTTTTTAAAAGTTCACTGGTCGTTTTCCAGTTTACTATTTCTACCACTTTAATAATTTTTACCTGGATCACTTATAAACAAATCGGTTTTGCCACAACAACAGATCTTGGATTTAATAAAGACCAGGTTGTTGGAATAAGAGTAGGATATGATCTGCGTACTAAAAATCTGCAGGCATTCAAGACGCAATTAATGCAATACCCCGGAATAGCAGGGAGTGCATCCACTACCTTACCGTTAGGGAATGATAATATTTCCGGACAGGGTTACTTCCTGGAAAAAGATGGCCAAAAGCCCGACCATACCAGCATCGGGCACTTTCTTGGGATTGATGCGGACTATCTTACATTAATGAAAATTCCGTTACTGGAGGGCAGGAATTTTTCTTCATCTATTACATCGGATTCTGCAAAATCAGTAATTGTAAATGAAACACTTGTTAAGAATGCAGGCTGGAAAAACCCTATAGGAAAAAGAGTATGGTATTTTACAGGTGAGGATAAGAGTACTGCTGAAGCACAGGTAATTGGTGTGGTAAAAGATTTTCATACTGCATCTCTACATAAAGGCATCGAGCCACTCATTATGAATGTATCTGCTAAACAGCAGGCTGATAACCTTTTCATAAAAATAAAACCTGGTAATGCTGCCGCGGCACTTGCTTATATTGAAAGAACATTTAAGCAGTTCGATAACAGTAATCCGTTTCAATTTTATTTTCTCGATCAAAACTTTGCAAAGCAGTACAAGGAAGATGAGCGTAAAGGAAATTTGTTCCTGTTGTTTACCAGCCTTGCAATTTTAATTGCTTGTCTTGGCTTATTCGGACTGGCAGCATTCACGGTAGAACAACGGACCAAAGAAATAGGTATCAGGAAAGTATTGGGAGCATCCGTTCAAAACTTGATCTTACTTTTATCTAAAGATTTTTTACTGCTTGTTTTTATAGCTTTTATCATCTCTATACCTATTGCCTGGTGGGTTTCTAATACCTGGTTACAGGATTTTGCATACCGGGTTAATATGAGTTGGTGGATGTTTGCCGTTGCAGGATTAGGTGCGCTGACCGTAGCTTTCCTTACCGTAGGACTTCAGGCTTTTAAAACAGCAGATGAAAGTCCGGTAAAGAGCTTAAGGACGGAGTAAAAAAATGGTAGTATTAATTAAAGAATGAAATCACGCATGAAGTTGCTTTCAACGATCAGCTTTCAGCGATGAGCAGATCACTGTCTGCCAGGTTTCCTCCTGATAGCTGACAGCTGACGGCTGATAGCAAATACGTCAATTTACAGTTAACTTAACACTAGTAATTGTTGATTTACTGATACGTTTAATATTTGGTATAAGCCTCGAAATTTATAAAGATATACATGTTAAAAAATTATTTTAAATCAGCGATAAGAAGTCTTCAAAAAAGTAAACTTTTTGCTACGGTAAATATTTTAGGGCTTTCATTAAGCATGTCTGTTTGCATGGTTGCATTACTGCAAATAAAAGACGCATTTAACTACGATACTTTTCATCCTTTCCCAAAACGCAGCTATCGAATCATAACAGATATAACTGCTGAGAACGGAATTAAAGAACGATGGGCAACAGCACCCTTGCCATTAGCTGAAAAGCTTACCACGGATTATCCCTTTATCGAAAAAACGGTTCATGTATTTCAGCCTATGGATGACGAGCTCAGTTACAACGAAAAGAAGATTCATCAGAAAGTTTCCTTTACAGAACCTTCTTTTTTTGATGTTTTTGGATTTACATTAATTGAAGGAGATAAAAATACCGCATTGGATTACCCGAACAGCATTGTTTTGTCTCAACAGGCTGCAGCCCTTTTCTTTCCCCACGAAAATCCTATGGGCAAGATTATCACCTTTAAAAACCAAGTATCCGCGTTTACCGTTACAGGAATCATCAAAGATCCTCAAAAGAAATCTCATCTTGTTGCGGATATGTACGCCTCTGTTTCTTCATTGGCAAACCAGTATGAGAACGATATCAACAAACCTTCTTTAAAAAACTGGAAAGACTATACAGGCTCAAGAACATACGTGCTGTTAAAAGATAATTCACAACAGAGCTTATTAAAAAATGCATTATCCATAATTGCTAAAAATAATGCTTCATTGGTTCCTATAAAAAATGTTAAAAAGCTCCAATATGATTTTCAAAGACTGGATCAGATTTCTCCGGGCGAAAGTTTGTTAATGTCTGGTAACAGCGTATCAAGGACCTCATTATGGATCTATTCAGGAATTACAATGTTAATACTGCTAATGGCATGTTTTAATTATACCAACCTTTCACTGGCTCGTTCCTTATCAAGGGTTAAGGAAATAGGGGTGCGTAAAGCTATTGGTGGTACAAGAAAACAATTATTTTTTCAGTTCATCATAGAATCGGTTACAGTTTCTTTATTTGCATTGTTAATGGCTTTCCTGATACTACACATGTTAATGAAGTTACCTGTAATAAAAGACCGGCTTCTTATTGATGTAGGTATTGATCCTTCGGCAATTGTTTGGTTTATTGTTTTTGCGCTGTTTACAGGAATGCTGGCAGGAGCTTTACCGGCTGCCATACTTTCTTCATTCAAGTCAGTACAAGTGTTGAAAAGTATGTCATCAGTAAAGATATTTAAAGGCCTGGCACTTCGTAAAACACTGGTTGTTTTTCAGTTTGGCATCAGCATGATCTTTATAATGTTCCTGGTAACAGTTTATAAGCAGGTTAATTTCACCACATCTTATTCTTATGGATTCAATGAAAAAAATATAATTAATGTTAGTTTGCCCCATTCCAAAAAAGAATTATTTAAAAATGAGTTAAACAGGATTGCGGGAGTGGAGAATGTTTCTGCAACATCAGGTCTTTTAGGCTTCGTAGCTTCTGATAATTTCGAAATGAAAAAAAATAATAAAGAAAGCGGGATACGAACAGATAGCTATTATATTGACGAAAATTTTGTTTCTAACATGGGTTTGACCCTTGTTGCCGGAAGCAATTTCAAAAACAGTGATCCTCCATCTTTAAAAAATATATTACTCAATGAAACTGCTGTAAAGAATTTACAGTTTGACAGTCCTGATAAAATATTAGGAGAATTTGTATGGCTCAATGATAGCACTCGTGTAAAAGTAATAGGCGTGGTAAAAGATTTTAATTACCAGAATCTTAAACATGCTTTGGGTAACCTGGCACTTTGTTATGACACTGGCAGGTATAACTATCTTAACATAAAGGTGAGTGGTGTTGCCAGAACTTCTGTAGTATCTTTTTTACAAAAGATATGGCAAAAAACATATCCTGGTACAGCATTTTCCTATTCGTGGTTCGACCAGTATTTAGCAAATGCAAGGAATAAGAAAGAAGATGTTTCTATGGTAAGCTTCCTGGCCGTTATGGCCGTAACTATTGCCTGCCTGGGCCTTCTGGCTATGGTTACTTACACTTCCGAGGTTCGGCAAAAAGAAGTAAGCATCAGGAAAGTAATGGGAGCAGCAACAATCAGCCTCGTGTTGCTGCTTTCCCAAAATTTTGTATGGCTGCTCTTAATTGCATGCGCTGTTACCATACCTGTCGGTTATATGATAAGTAACGCGTTCCTGCATGAATTTACTTATAGGATAATAGTGGGCTGGCAGATATTATCAACAAGTGTTTTATTTATAGTGGGCATAGGCCTGATAACTATTACATCACAAACCGTAAGAATAGCTATCATGAATCCTGTGAAGAATTTGCGAACTGAGTAAAAACATGGAGAAAAGAATAACGCTCCTTCTAAAATAATTAAAAATTAAACTTTTCAATGCTCAATTTACAACATGTTTCAAAATGGTACAACTCAGGCAGCAACCGGAATTTTATTCTGAAAGATATAAACCTGGAAGTGAAAGAAAAAGAATTTGTATCCATCATGGGACCATCAGGTTCCGGTAAGTCTACCTTGCTCAATGTAATCGGTATGCTTGATGAACCTTCAGAAGGAGAATATTTGTTTATGGGAGAAGCCGTTCATAAATTAAAAGAAAAGCATCGTGCTGCTTTATACAAACAATACATTGGCTTCGTTTTCCAGGCTTATCACCTTATAGATGAATTAACGGTGTATGAGAATATTGAGACACCACTTATATACCAGGACATAAAAGGCTCTGAAAGAAAAGCAATGGTGGCAGATATACTGGACAGGTTCCAGATCGTTGGAAAGAAAGACCTCTTCCCCTCCCAGCTATCTGGCGGACAGCAACAACTGGTAGGTATTGCCAGGGCGCTGATTGCAAAACCAAAATTATTATTGGCAGATGAGCCTACCGGTAACCTCAATTCCAAACAGGGCGAAGAGATCATGGGATTATTTAAAGAACTTAATAATGATGGCGTAGCCATAATACAGGTAACGCATTCTGAAAAGAATGCTGCGTATGGATCCAGGATAATTAATTTATTGGATGGAAGAATTGAAAATTAATAAAATGAAGCCAGGTAAAAACTCATCAGCGCATACAAACTTGTTATCCTGGTAAGATGACATAACAAAAGAGGATATAATTTTTATGAAACAAATATTTAGCAGTGCCATATTTTTTTTGATTTTCTTAATATCAGAGGCACAGGAAAACAAACTTACACTAAGGCAGGCTGTAGAAACAGCTATTGCCAATAATTTACAGGTAAAGCAAAGTGATCTTCAAAGCCAGACAGAACATGTATACCTGAAACAATCCAAAGCGAATATTTTACCGAATGTTTCCGGCAATCTGAATAACGGTATTAACCAGGGCCGCAGCATTGATCCCTTTACAAATGGTTACATCAACCAACAGCTTAACGCTGCAAACTTTAATTTAAGCACTGGCGTCACCTTATTTAATGGCGGCCGTATTTATAATTTAATCAAACAAAATCAGTTGGGATTTGAAGCGAGTAAAATGGAACTGCAGCAAATAAAAGATAATATTACCCTTAATGTAATACTGGCATACCTGCAGATTCTTAACAATGAAGACCAGCTAAAACAGGCTCAGCAACAAGCCGAAGTAACACGTATCCAGGTTGAAAGAGCGGAGGTTCTTAATAAAGATGGAGCCATAGCACCTGCAGCACTTTATGATTTGAAGGGTCAGCTTGCAAATGACCAGCTATCTATTATCAATACACAAAACACATTGAATGCCGCCAAACTTTCACTAGTTGAATTAATGAACGTAGCATACAACAAAGATTTGCAGGTTGAAAAAATATCGGCAGATCAGTTTACAACTTATGATGCCACCCCTGATAAGATATATCAACTGGCTTTACAACAACTGGCCCTTGTAAAAGGTGCAGGACTGCGCCGGCAAAGTGCTGAGAAAGCTGTAAAAGTAGCCAGGAGTTTTTACTATCCTTCAATAGGAGTATATGGAAATTTATTTACTAACTATTCAAGTGCTGCAAGAAAAGATATACTCCTTAATACCATGCAGGTAGCATCTGGAGATTATATAGAATTTGCAGGTAATAAAGTGCCCGTATATACAACCCGTCGAACTTTTAATTCGGAAAAGATTAATTATTTCAACCAGTTTAATAACAATTATAGCACTTCTTTCAGCGTAGGATTAAACATTCCTATTTTAAATGGTTTTCGTGCGAGATATCAGGTATTGCTTGCAAAAATAGAATTGGAGAATAAGGCTAATGTTGAAGAAACAACTACTATACAATTAAAGCAATCTGTTGAACAGGCTTATTTTAACATGACCGCTGCTTATGAAAAATATCAAAAGTTGGTACAGCAGGTAGCTGATTATTCAGAGTCTTTCCGCGCAGCAGAAGTGAAGTTTAATGCAGGTGCTTCAACACAGGTAGATTACCTGATCACTAAAAACAAAGTTGATCTAGCAAACACTAATCTTATTATTGCTAAATATGATTACCTCGTGCGTGTTAAAGTATTGGATTATTATCAGGGGAAGATGTTATGGTAGTCTTTTTTATAACCACAGAGGGAAAAGCCAAAGGGGAAGGAGAGGATACACAGAGGAGTCCTCTGTGTATCCTCTCCTTCCCCTTTGGCTTTTCCCTCTGTGGTTAAATATATTATTTCTTCAAAGCACTATTAATAGCTTTTGCAGAATCAAGGTGTGTACGCAAAACGGGTAATGTTTTTTGAGCAAATGCTTTAACGTCAGCATCATCCAGCTTAGCAGCATCTTCAAATTCGCCGATATCTTCTTTATGATCGTCTACCATCATACTCATATAAGCTTTGTCAAATTCAGCTCCGGCTTTTTGCTGCAGTTCAGTAACATGTTTCTGGTGATCTTCACCCAAGGATGAAGGTAGTGTTACGCTTTTCCCATCAGCCATAGTTTTCATTTCTGTATTAGCCTGCGTATGATCTTTAACCATCATAGCGCCAAAGCTCTTTACCCGCGGGTCCTGTGCTTTATCCTGTGCAATTTTTCCCAATTCTACCTCCATCATTCCACCGTTGGCAGCCTTCACCATAAAATCCGCGGCTTTACCGGGAACCTGTTTGCTGTTGTTATCATTAATATCTTTTGCTACTTCAACGCTGTCTTTTTTGTCACCGTCTCCATTGCCGCATGCCTGAAATGTACCTGCCGATATAAGGATCATAAAAATCAGATTAATTTTTTTCATTGTGTTCGATTTTAATTAATAAAATTTGGTAAGTGTATTTATTAGTTTCAAAAGCTGTGCCCATCATTTTTCATTGCAAAATATAAGGATTGATATTAGCAGTCAGGAGGAAAATATACTTGTATGGATTTCCTGATAGCTGATAGCTGACTGCTGATAGCAATTCAAAGGAGACAATAGTTTTATTAAGCTGATTCTCAACAAAATTTGCTCTTTATTGTATATTGAAAAAATTTTTATGGCAAGAACCTCACTGAAGGCTATCAGTTCAAAAATGAAATCGTTAGACATTTGTATGATGACCACTCAAACCACGAGGGGACATTTATCCAGCCGACCAATGTCTAACAATGGTGATGTTGAATTTGATGGTAACTCCTATTTCTTTACATTCGAAGATTCCCGTACTGTAAAAGACATCCGCGAATTTCCCCATGTTTCCCTTGCTTTTAACGGACCGGATGATTTATACATTTCATTAACAGGCAGGGCCAGGCTCATTACAAGAAAATCTATGATGGAGGAACATTGGCTGGATCAGCTTAAGCAATGGTTTCCAAAAGGCCTCGACACTCCGGGTATTGTTTTGATTCATGTTAAAGCAAGCCGGTTAAAATACTGGCAGGGTAACAAAGCAGGTGAGCATAAGGTGAAATGATTAATTACTAATTGATTCAGTGTCATACTAACCGTAATTTGCAATTATATTTTATAACTAAGTAATCAACAACTTACCGTTAATAATTAACCATTAATCATTAATAATTTTATGAAGTACAACTTATTAGGAAATACCGGCCTTAGAGTTTCTGAACTATGCCTGGGAACAATGACTTATGGCGGAACGGGAAGGTTTGCAAGTATTGGCAACCTGGGACAGGAAGCAGTAGATGAACAGATAAAACGTGCAGTGGATGCAGGAATCAATTTTATTGATACAGCCAATGTTTATTCTAACGGTTTGTCGGAAGAGCTAACGGGAAACTCAATATACTATGGGATAAAATCCCATAGGTTGTTTGATTGGCTAAAGCCATTGGAACGTAGGCTGTAAGCCTATTGAAAACTTTACACTGAAGTGCATTGAAACTATTCCAGAATAAAATTC